>OGIR01000671.1_pt1 | contig 25128 bp, 30 predicted proteins | sample 1571831 | NCBI WGS metagenome assembly OGIR01 (sample SAMEA2582124, study PRJEB24529) | metagenome | biome: Human gut stool | place: China | collected 2011 | reverse complement strand
TTTTTCACTCGCTCCTAAAATACGGGCAATGTCCCTTGCCACACTTGGTTTTTCTCCGATTACTGCAATCATTCTAATTTCGATTTTAATTGTTCCACTTCTTTTTGTCTTAGGATTTTCCGGTCATAATAGATGTGATAGCCATCTATATAATATTGTCGGTTCTGCTCGTCTATGGCTTTCCAGTCTGTTTTGTAACAGGCGAAAAAAAATAGGGCGAAACCGACAACCGGGATAAGGATTAATACCGCTATCATCTTTTGCGTCCCCTGCTCTGTTTGGGTTTGTCCGCTTGCTCCTGCTTCTCCTTTTTATCCTGCTTGGTCTTTTGCTTTTCAGTGGGCTTGTCCTGACCCTTTTTCAAGGGTTCTTTCACTTTCTTGGTGGCTTCGTTGGTCTTGCCTTCTGAATTGACCGCTACCTGTGTGCGGTTCTTGCTGGCGGGGGTAATTTCTTTCACGGCGGAACGGTCAAAGCTGGGATTGTCACTGTAAAAGCCTAACTTCTTCTTATCATGGTTCACCTGAATATAAGCATCGTATTCGACCCCTCGCTTGTCTTTCAGTCCGGCAACAAAGATGGTTTTGTCATTGACTAAATCCTGCTGTTGCTGGCGGGATAACTCTATTCCTGAAATGCTTTTGGGAATGGTTACACCGTCACTGGTGACAAGGCTGTTCTGCTGTGTCTGTTTCTGCCCTTGCTCCTGTGACTGTTTGGCATTGGGATAGATAAATTCCAGACTTTTCTTGTCGGCATTGACCTGAACAGTTGCGGAAAAGGGATTTTTACGGTTGGAAATCATGTTTTCAAGGAATACCCCTTTTCCTTCCCGTAAGGCTTCCTTTTGTTCCTTGTTCAGTTTGACACCTTTTATTTCATCCGGTATTTGGACGCTGCTTGCACGCATGGAAACCAGTTCGTTTGTTACTTTATCCACACTGACGAAAGAGGGTATCATTTCTCCCGTGATATAGTTTTTCAGGTTTACTACCCGTCCCATGTTTCCCGTTTCAAGAAGATTGGCTTTATCTTCTTTGGAAAATTCATGTCCGAAGAACGGGCGTTCGAGTTCCGGCTTTTGTCGGATGCCGTGTATCGCCAAAACTACATTTCCGTCTTTGTCGTGCCGGAAAGATAAACGTGCGTCCAGTTTCATAATGGCTGAATTGTAGTTTCCGGCGATGGTAAACGCTCCGGGCGACTTGTACCCCCTTAGCATGGGTTCTAAAGCCTTTGCCTTTTCAAGCTGTTCTTTGGATAGACCAAAATTCTTCAAGGCTTCCCAGTCCACCTTATCCGGGTCAATCACATACTTGCTTTTGTCGGGTTGCTGCGGTGCTTGCGCCGTTGCTCCCGTTTCTTTGGATGGCTGCTGTGGTTGTTGGGTTTGGGTTTCCTGCTGTTCTTTCTTCGCTTCCTGCTTCACGGTTTCAGGTGTTACCCGGTAACGCTCTATGCCCGCTTCGTTTTCAGGTGTCGGATGATTAAAATTATCCCTGATTATCGGCTCTATTTTGGGAAGTTCAATCTTAGGGATTTTGAAGAAGTTAAAACGGGTCGGGTTCTTCAACTGGTTCATCATGTTAGAAAAGAAGTTGGAAAAGAAATCGCCGTGACGGTCGAATTTCAGAAGTTCGCTGTTGTTCTCCGGCGGTACGGTTTGGAGTTCCCCGTTTTCATCCACGCCTTTTACTGCGCTGATTGTCTTTTTCTCCTTATCCAGTACAAGAAGAATATCCATCATCTGTTCATCAGTGGTGGACTGGTTGGCTGTGTTTACATCCATAATGTTTTGAATTTTAGTGAGTAAATAAAAATTTCGGAAGTAAAAGTAAGGATGAAATAGAGTATATTTAAGGATTTGGGAACGGGTGGCTTCATTAGTCCTCGTTTGGCTTCATTAGTCCACACAAACAGAAACGGCAGCCTGTAAAAAGCTGCCGTTTATCTGAAAAATCTTCTATTCTTCTGTTTTTATTAAGTGCTGCAAATTGGGGTCGTTCTTAATCCGTTCCATTTCGTCCGTGACAATCTGCTGGACTTCCTGCTTGACCCGGTTGTAGTTCGCCTGTATTTCTTCCTGCATCCGGTCGTTCCCGTCCTCGTCCCTGAAATCTATGATTTGGGGCAGTTTCTTGTAACCTGCGGTTTCCCGCTTCACTTGCTCGTTATCCACCACAATTTCCGCATGGAATATTTTCTGTTCTATCCGTTCATCGAAATTGTCACTGACCGCACCCACAAACATACCCTGTGTTAAGTTGGATATTTTACTGGGCGGTATCAAACTATCCATTTGCGTACTGATAGAGGTTGATTTATCATTCCGGTTGATAGTCATGCTTTGGCGTTTCTGCAAGACCTTTCCGAAACGGTCTGAAAGCGTTTTAGCTGTTTCAGAAACCACCTGACCGGAAAAGATGTTACCTACTGTATTTTCGATTACCTTGCTTTCCTTATCCCCATAGTCCCGGCGTAACTGGCTGAAATCCTGAAAGCCCAAACAGACCGCTACCTTGTTGCTTCGTGCTGTTGCTATCAGGTTATCCAGTCCCCGAAAATAGATGGTCGGTAGTTCGTCAATGATTACAGAACTTTTCAGTTGGTGCTTCTTGTTTATCAGCTTCACGATGCGGGAATTGTACAATCCCAAAGCACAGGAATAGATGTTTTGGCGGTCGGGATTGTTGCCTACCACCAATATCTTAGGTGCTTCGGGGTTGTTTATATCCAGTGAAAAATCATCACCTGTCATTACCCAATACAGGGCGGGTGAAATCATCCTTGAAAGTGGGATTTTAGCACTTGCAAGCTGCCCTTGAAGCTGGTCTTGCGCATTACTTTCCCATGCGTCCATGAACGGTGAAAGGTAGTTTTCCAGTTCGGGATAACTGGTTAAAATAGTGAACGTATCGGCATATTTCTTGTTCAAAAATTCAATGGCGTGAGGGAATGTACAATACTTGCCACCCTGATAGATTTTCAAAAACCAAATGATAGAAGCTAGCAGGATAATCGGGCTTTCCACAAAGAAATCTCCCTGCTTGGTTATCCAACTGCGGTTCAAATTTAACATGATTGTATAACTGGCTTCGTATGCGTCCGATATATCTGTCATAAACGCCGGATTTATCGGGTTGCATCGGTGGCTTTTACGTGGGTCGTCAAAGTTAATCATGTAGAATTTCGGTTGTACCTTATACCCGTCTAAATGGTTGATTAAGTGATTGTAAGCTATCTCCGAAAGGTCAGGAAATTTATAGTCATAAATATAAACAGCAAAGCCTTTTTCGATTTGCTGTTTTATGTAATTATTGACTATCGCATACGATTTTCCCGAACCGGGTGTGCCTAATACCATGCTTGCCCTGAACGGGTTTACAACGTTTATCCACCCGTCATTCCATTTCTTTTTGTAGTAGAACCGGGTCGGCAGGTTAATGGAATACTCGTTTTCTATCAGGCGTGTTTCCTGTGCGAAACTTTCATTCTCGGTGTTAAACACATCATCCATCAGATTGTTTTTCAGCAAACGTGAAATCCATACTCCGGCTGCAAGTAGCGAAAGATACCCGGCTGTCATGGTAAAGATATACAAACCTGTATTTGCCGCCAGTGGTAACGGCAGAACCAACAGCCACCAGTTCAGGAAGAACAGGATAAAACCGATTGTCAGGAATACATAAATCCTGTTCCATGTGATTTTTTCCTCTTTCACTCCCTTTGTTCCCAAACAAGAAAGCGCAAGGAATACCACTGAAAAAAGTTTGGTATATAGGATGTTGGAGAACAGCCCGGCGGTACGCTGGAAGTTCAACAGGATTTTATCGACTACCCCGATATTGATACCCCATTCCCGGAACGACTGGTAACAAAACCAATAAATGTTTATCACTACAAATAAAATACTGATTGCCCGCATAAAGTCCATGACCTTTGCAAGTCCTCTTAAATCATCTTCATTCTGCATAATTGAAATTTTTATAGTTATTAAATACGTCTTTGTTTCTTCTTCTTTTTCTTCTTGGGTGGTGGAACTTGGCTGTTGTCGGGTGGCGTATCGTCCCCACCGGATAACAGACTGAACAGTCCCGCAATGGCTTTTCCTGTATTTTCAAGGTGTCCGGTCGGGTTATATTCCGGCTTGTGTTCCTGCGTTTCCTGTTTACTGTTTCCCGTCAAAGTACGGGAGCCGGAAAACAGGTCGTTGAACACATTGGCGGAAAAGTCCTTTCCCAACCGTGAACCGTTCAGGACGGTACGGTTTTCATGGTCGATGAATGTTACACCGTATATCCTACCTGTATCGTTCTGCCGGAAAAGTACATCTATGCCTTTCTTTTTCAGTTCTTGTTCCAGTTCCTTACGGTTATGGGCGGATTTCATTACTGCGCCTACCGTCCGGCGGGTACGCTCTTTCAGGTTCTTGTCCTGAATGTCCTTTGCGGATTTCTTGATGTGTCGCTGGATGGCTTCGTAACCAACCGACTTACCCAAAGAGGAAGATTTGAACGGGTTGCCTTGTTTTTCCCCTTTGTCATTGGTTGCCGAATAGACAATGCCGTTATAGGGTTTACCGTTCACTTCCCCTTTCACTTCTTCCGCCTGTACATTATATATAGATAGCAACGCTTTGTATTCCGTGAAACTTTGGAAACGGTAGCTGCTGGCAAGGGCTTTCACCGTATTGGATAACTGGTGCTTTACGTCCCCTGCCCGGTAGTCCACCTTTTTAAGTTCGGGGCGGTCGGTTGCCTGTTTCTTCTCCGCCGGATGCAGCCCGTACTTCTGTTCCAGTTCACGGGTGATTTGTTTGCTGCGGATATGCTCGAACTTGTCGTTTATCTTTTTGCCCGTTTCATCTACCCGGATGGAAACGATATGTATATGATGCCTTGCAATATCTTCGTGCTTGTAAACCATATACGGCTGGTTGCCGTACCCCAACTTATCCATATACTCTTTGGCAATATCCGCAAGCTGGCTATCGGAAAGTACATCGTCCGGGTGCGGGTTCAGGGAGATATGGATAATCGGCTTTTCCGTTTTCAGGTCTGCGGGCAGGTGCATATCGAAACATTCCATACAACGCCGGATGCTGAAATTTCCGTCCTCACTTTCAAACATACGGTTACTTAAAAGTACCTTTCCCTGTTCTTCGTCCACCTTGTTTTGGTTGTAGGAAAGCGCACCGAACAGGGAACTACCCACACTTATTTTTGCAACCATCTTGTTTCAAACTCACGGGTCAGTTCAATAATTTGGCGGTTCAGGTCGGCAAGTTCTATCGTTGCCTTTTCCAGTTTATAGAGAAATGCGAGTGCTTTCTTCTCTGAAAAATTGGTATTTAGAGCCTTTACCACCTGATTATAATTCACGGCAATACCCCTATACTGGGAATATAAAGCGGTCAGCCGGGTATAATATTCGACCGCCGCCTTGTCTATTTTAATCACTTTGAACGGTTCGCCAAAGATACGGGCGGTGATAAAATGCGCTTTCGTGCGCATACCCGACTGGTCGAATAATGCCAAAAAGCGGGCATGGTCTATCGCATTGAAGCTGATAGAGTACCGGAACACTGCCGGGTCTGCTTTGGGCTTGCGTCCTGCGCCACCCGGACGGGGCGCATTTTCATTTTTCTGTTTCATGCTACATTTTTTTAAAAGGGTTACGACTTCGGAGTGACCCTATCCCGGCTTCGTCCGGGCAAGGCGTTCAAAGCTGCTGAAAGAATTTCAAGCAGCTCTGGACACACCTTGCTATTTGCCAGTGCAAATAAAAATCCGCCTACGGACGGATTGGAGTTAGCGGATATTGGAACGCTCCCGGCGGCGGGGGCTTGGTTAGCCTGACCGATACCTTTCGGTTGCAAAGTAACGGGTATTAAAAATGCTGTGAAATAGCGGGTTATAGGACAAATGAGGACAAACGGGGACATTTGAGGACACCTTTCAAAAGGGGTTGTTTTTCTACGTTTATTTGTCCCGGATTTCAGAAAGAAAGCAATATGGATAGATGGATATATGTAACGGAAAGCGGACGGAAAGAAAGCGGTTTTGAAAACTTGAAAACAAGATTTCAAGATTGCAATCTTTCAAGAAAGCAGGAAAGCAAACCGGATGGAATGATTGAAAGGAAACAGGCTTGCAATCGGGAAAGCAAACGGTCTGCAAAGAAAACAAGCTGTCTTTGTGGAATGAATGAAAACAAAAAAGCAAGGAAGAAAACAACCTGCCTTTGTAGAAAGATAGCAAGAAACAAGGAAAGAGAAAAAGAAGTCATTCCGGCTTTTGAGCTTTCAACATGGCACGAAAGAAAACCATCCGTCAATCTGTACGGATGGAATGAAATAAAGATGTATCACAAAAAAGAATTATTACAATGAAGAAAGAAACCTTGTATGTGGCTTTCTCCACCCAAAAGGGCGGGGTCGGCAAAACAACGTTCACCGTCTTGGTGGCAAGTTACCTATTTTACCTGAAAGGGTATAACGTGGCGGTCGTGGATTGCGACTACCCGCAGCACAGTATCAGTGCCATGCGCAAACGGGATGCCGAACAGGTGAACGGTGATGAGTATTATAAACAGCTTGCTTTCAACCAGTTCAAAGCACTGGGGAAGAAAGCCTACCCGGTGCTTTGCAGTTCACCGGACGAAGCGATTAAAACGGCGGATGAATATCTTGCGTCTGCCGGGATGGATTATGATGTGGTCTTTTTCGACCTGCCCGGAACGGTGAACAGTGAGGGTGTTATAAACTCCCTTTCAGGGGTGGACTACATTTTTACTCCCATTGCCGCCGACCGGGTGGTATTGGAAAGCAGCCTTTCCTTTGCGGTGGCTATCGACAAACTGCTGGTAAGGAATGAAGCGTGCCGACTGAAAGGGCTGCACCTGTTTTGGAACATGGTAGATGGGCGGGAAAAAACAGACCTGTACACCCTGTATGAACAGACCATCGGGGAACTGGAATTACCCCTTATGAAAGTATTTATCCCGGACACCAAAAGGTTTAAAAAGGAACTGGACGCACAGCGTAAAACCGTGTTCCGTTCTACGCTGTTCCCGGCGGACAAACGGCTGGTAAAGGGCAGCAACATGGAAGAACTGATAACCGAAATCGCATACCTTATAAAACTGTAACGATATGGCAAAGCAAAGCGGCGGGAAACCGCAAATAGACGAGGATTTTATGAAAGAGATTATTTCACAGGGCTTGCCCGTGAAAAAACAGGAAACGCCATCGGTGGCGGTGGAAACGGAAATAGAAACACCGGATAAACCGGACGATAAAACGGGTACGGTGGAAACGGCAGATAAACCGGAAATCAAGGCAGAACCAAAGGAAGAAAAGGCGGTGAAAGAACCTGCCCGCCGGAAAAAGAACACTCCGGGCGACTACCGGGAAACCTATTTCATGCGGGTGGACTTGACCGACCGCCAACCGTTATATGTCAGCCGTACCACACACGAAAAGCTAATGAAGATAGTAACCGTTATCGGCGGACGCAAGGCAACCGTGAGCAGCTATGTAGAAAATATCCTGCTCCGCCATTTCGACCAGTTTCAGGACGAGATAAACGAACTGTACGAAAGCAAATTTGAAAAGCCGTTCTGACATGTTGAAGTGGTTTATTATCGGAACGCTCCTGTATTACGCCGTTCTCTTATGGCGATACAGGGATAGCTTGGGAACATGGTTCACGGGTGGGAAAAGAGAGCCGGAACAACCGGAAAGCAAACCGACCGTGAAAGCCGGAAACGGTAATTGTCTTGTAGGTGCAAGCCGTTACCGGATGGGACAAATGAGGACAAACGGGGACATCTTAGGACACCTTTCAAAAGGGGTTGATAATGCTTCTATATTTGTCCCGCAAAGCGAGGGAACGGTAACTGAAACACCTGCTGCGCAAGCGATTGAAACCGAATTTGAAATGGAATTTGAAACGGAAAATACGGAAGAAACGGACGTTTCGGCGGATGAAATCGAAGCGGAAGAAATCGCCTGTTACATGGGTGAGGGTGAACCGGAAATGGCGCAAGGTATCACACTGGGGGAACTGGCGCAAATGGTTCAGGTCATTCAGATAAAACAAGCATCCGACACAGAAGAACGGCAAGCGGTTCAAACCATCTGCCGGACGGAAACAAACCTGTTTCATTCGCTGGTGGAGCAGATAAACGGGGGCAGGTCACGGGTAGCGGAACTTTTACAAAAGCATGAGATACCCGTGCCCGCCACCGTCCCGGTTGCCGGAAGTAATGAAATGGCAGACTTTGACATGAACGATTTTCTTTAATGGTAAACTTTAAATAATAAGATGATGAAACAAAGAGATTACGGTTAAGACAAACCTTTCTGAACACTGGGGAACACTCCCCACAACCACAAAAATTCAATTATTAATCACTCCGCCGGGCGGACTATCCAACCGCCCGGCAATTTAAAAATCAATGTATTTATAATGAAAAAGAAAGTTCTCTTTTCGGCAGTCGCTCTATTGGCTGCATCCGCTACGTTTGCACAAGGTAACGGCATGGCGGGTATTACAGAAGCTACCAACATGGTAACGTCCTATTTCGACCCGGCGACAAAATTAATTTACGCCATCGGTGCGGTGGTGGGCTTGATTGGTGGCGTGAAAGTATATGGCAAATTTTCTTCGGGTGACCCTGACACCAGTAAAACGGCGGCTTCGTGGTTTGGTGCTTGTATCTTTTTGATTGTCGCTGCCACTATCCTACGTTCATTCTTCCTCTAAAGAAATGGACTATGGCAGACTATCCGATTAACAGGGGGATAGGCAAGCCAGTTGAGTTTAAAGGGTTGAAAAGTCAGTATCTTTTCATTTTTGCGGGCGGGCTGTTAGCCCTGTTCGTGCTTTTCATCATCATGTACATGGTAGGCATTAACCAGTGGGTGTGCATCATCTTCGGCGTTACTTCGGCAACGCTGCTTGTATGGCTCACATTCCGGTTAAACGAAAAGTACGGGACACACGGGTTAATGAAATTGTCCGCACGCAAAAGCCACCCTTTCCATATCATCAACCGAAAAGCCATATCCCGATTATTCCATTTAAAACAAGCATCGAAATGAGAAATATATTAAAAGCTACCACGCTGGAAAACAAGTTTCCACTGTTCACGGTGGAAAACGGGTGCATCGTTTCCAAAGACGCCGACATAACGGTGGCGTTCCGGGTGGAACTGCCGGAACTGTTCACCGTCACGGCAGCCGAATACGAAGCGATACATTCCGCTTGGAACAAGGCGGTAAAGGTGCTGCCCGATTATAGCATCGTTCATAAACAGGACTGGTTCATCAAAGAAAACTATGCGCCTGACATCCAAAAGGATGATTTGAGTTTCCTTTCCCGTTCCTTTGAACGGCATTTTAATGAAAGACCGTTCTTAAACCATACCTGCTATTTGTTTCTGACGAAAACGACAAAGGAACGTAGCCGGATGCAGAGTAATTTTTCTACTCTTTGCCGGGGCTTCCTTGTCCCCAAAGAGATAAAGGACAAGGAAACGGTTACAAAGTTCCTCGAAGCGGTGGGGCAGTTTGAAAGCATTATGAATGATAGCGGTTTCATTACCCTTACCCGCCTGACTTCGGACGAAATCACCGGGACAAAGGAAACGGCGGGTATCGTGGAAAAATACTTTTCACTCTCACAAACAGACACTACCACATTGAAAGATATTCAACTGAACGCCGAAGATATGCGGATAGGTGACGATATTCTTTGTTTGCATACTCTTTCGGATGCGGAAGATATGCCGGGCAAGGTGGGAACTGATACCCGCTATGAAAAGCTATCCACCGACCGGAGCGATTGCAGGCTTTCGTTTGCTTCCCCGGTTGGGGTGTTGCTCTCCTGTAACCATATCTATAACCAGTACATCTTCATTGACGACCATACGGAGAACCTGAAACAGTTTGAAAAGATGGCTCGCAATATGCACTCCCTTTCCAAATACAGCCGTGCCAATCAGATTAACAAGTCTTGGATAGAGGAATATTTGAACGAAGCACATTCACAGGGGCTTATCTCCGTGCGATGCCATTGTAATATCATGGCATGGAGTGACGACCGGGACGAACTCAAACACATTAAAAATGATGTGGGGTCACAGCTCGCACTTATGGAGTGCAAGCCACGTCATAACACCACCGACACACCGACCTTGTTTTGGGCGGGCATACCCGGCAATCAGGCGGACTTTCCGGCGGAAGAAAGTTTCTACACCTTTATAGAACAGGCTCTTTGTATGTTCACCGAAGAAACGAACTACAAAAGTTCGCTTTCTCCCTTTGGTATCAAGATGGTGGATAGGGTCACAGGAAAGCCGTTGCACATTGATATTTCAGACCTGCCAATGAAAAAAGGTATCATTACCAATCGCAACAAGTTCATACTTGGGCCGAGTGGTAGCGGCAAGTCATTTTTTACCAATCACATGGTGCGCCAGTATTACGAACAAAATGCGCACGTCCTGTTGGTTGATACCGGAAATAGTTACTTAGGTCTATGTGAAATGATTAACCGGAAAACGCACGGGGAAGATGGGATATATTTTACCTATACCACTGAAAACCCGATAGCGTTTAATCCTTTCTATGTTGAAGATGGGGTATTCGATATTGAAAAGAAAGAGAGTATCAAAACGCTTATCCTGACCCTGTGGAAAAGGGACGATGAAGCCCCCACACGGGCGGAAGAAGTGGCTTTGTCAAACGCCGTAAGTTCCTATATCGAACTGATTACTAAGGACAGTTCGGTTACTCCCTGCTTCAATACATTCTACGAGTATGTGAAAACCGATTACCGGGAACACCTGCAAGAAAAAAACGTCCGGGAAAAGGATTTCGATATAGACAACTTCCTGAATGTATTAGAACCTTACTACAAAGGGGGCGAATATGATTACCTGCTGAACTCCGACAAGGAGCTTGATTTGCTGCATAAACGCTTCATTGTCTTTGAGTTGGATAATATCAAAGACCACAAAATCCTGTTCCCGATTACAACCATTATTATCATGGAAGTATTTATTTCCAAAATGCGTAAACTAAAGGGTATCAGGAAATTAATATTGATAGAAGAAGCGTGGAAAGCGATTGCATCGGCGAATATGGCGGATTACATAAAATATTTATACAAAACCGTTAGGAAGTATTTCGGCGAAGCGATTGTAGTTACCCAAGAGGTCGAAGATATTATTTCCTCGCCCATTGTAAAAGAGAGTATTATAAACAATTCTGATTGTAAGATACTGCTCGACCAAAGGAAATACCTTAATAAATTCGATAGCATACAGAACCTTTTGGGACTGACCGATAAGGAACGTTCACAGGTGCTTTCCATCAACCTTGCCAATCATCCGAACCGGAAATACAAGGAAGTTTGGATAGGCTTAGGCGGTACACAATCAGCCGTATATGCTACCGAAGTGAGTTTGGAAGAATATTTTACATACACCACCGAAGAAACGGAAAAGATGGAACTATTCGCCTTGTCCGAAAAGTTGGGCGGTAATCTCGAACTTGCTATCAAACGGCTTGCCGAAAGCAAGCGCAATCCCGAAAAATAATCAATTAACAATTTAAAAATCATTCAGTATGAAACATTTAAAATTCTTGTTTCCGGTGCTGTTATGCACCTTGTTACTGGGGCTTTCTTCCTGTAAGGAAACAAATACCGACCATCTTAGGGCGATGTGTGGTGACTGGGAAAGCGTGAAAAACCGTCCGGCGTTTACTCTCTTTGAGGAAAACGGGCATTATAGGGTAACGACCCGCAAAATGACCTACCGGGGGACTATCCAAACGGAAACCTATCAGATTTCAGAACAGGACGGAAACCTGTTCATCGAAACGGGGTTGTCCGTCCTGCTGACCTATGATAAGGAGAACGACCGGATTCTGCTTTCACCCGGCGGAGAATACAAACGGAGTAAACAACCAATAAAGAAATAAGCGTATGAGAACAAAGATTATAATGCTGCTTGTAATAGGCAGTTTGTTTGCTGTTCGGGCAAACGCACAGTGGGTGGTGAGTGACCCCGGCAACTTGGCGCAAGGGATTATCAATGCGTCAAAGAATATCGTGCAGACATCATCCACAGCCCAAACAATGATAAAGAGCTTTCAGGAAACAGTAAAGATTTACCAACAAGGTAAGGAATACTATGACAGGCTTAAATCAGTGCATAACCTTGTCAAAGATGCCCGAAAGGTGCAAAAGTCTATCCTGCTTATCGGGGAGATTTCAGATATATACGTGAACAGTTTTCAGAAGATGCTTTCGGATGAAAACTATACGCCGGACGAACTTTCAGCCATCGCCTACGGCTACACCCAACTGTTGCAGGAAAGTTCCGATGTACTGGAAGAAATGAAAAGCGTGGTGAACATCAACGGGCTTTCCATGTCGGATAAAGAACGGATGGACGTTATCGACCGGACGTATAACTCCATCAGGAACTACCGGGATTTGGTGAGTTACTATACCCGCAAGAATATTTCTGTTTCCTACCTGCGGGCGAAAAAGAAAAAGGACACCGACCGGGTAATGGCTTTGTATGGTTCGGCGGATGAACGTTACTGGTAACTTCTAAAAATAAGTAGTATGTTATTAGCAATCGAATTTGATAACCTGCATCAGATACTCCGTAGTCTATACACGGATATGATGCCGCTATGCGGGAACATGGCGGGGGTAGCCAAAGGAATAGCGGGACTGGGGGCTTTGTTTTATGTGGCTGCCAAAGTATGGCAGTCGCTCGCCAGTGCCGAACCGATAGACGTTTACCCTTTGCTCCGTCCTTTTGTGATTGGTTTCTGTATTATGTTCTTTCCCACATTCGTACTGGGTACGATTAACAGCGTGATGTCGCCAGTAGTCAAGGGGTGTAACAATATGCTCGAAACGCAAACTTTCGATATGAACGCCTACCGGGAACAAAAGGACAAACTGGAATATGAAGCGATGGTGCGTAATCCGGAAACGGCTTACCTTGTTTCGGATGAAGCATTTGATAAACAGATTGACGAATTGGGATGGTCTGCCAAAGATATTGCCACAATGGGCGGTATGTACATGGATAGGGCAGCCCACAATATCAAGCAATCCGTCCGGGACTGGTTCAGGGAACTTTTGGAACTGCTCTTTCAATCGGCAGCCCTTGTGATAGACACTATCCGAACCTTTTTCTTGATTGTCCTTGCCATACTGGGTCCGATAGCCTTTGCCATCAGTGTATATGATGGCTTTCAGGCGACACTGACCCAATGGATAACAAGGTATATTTCTGTTTACCTGTGGCTACCCGTTTCAGACCTGTTCAGTTCCATTCTTGCCCGAATACAGGTGCTTATGCTCCAAAAGGATATTCAGGAGCTATCAGACCCCAATTTCGTACCCGATAGCAGCAATTCAGTGTACATAATTTTTATGATAATCGGTATCATCGGTTACTTCACAATTCCCACCGTATCGAACTGGATTATTCAGGCGGGCGGAATGGGTAACATGAGCCGGAATATAAACAGTGCAGCTAACAAAACAGGTAGCGGAGTTGGTGCGGTAGCCGGAGCAGCCACCGGGAACGCTGGCGGCAGGGTCGGCGGTAAACTAATCAAAGGTAACCAATAATTAAAAATCAAGATGGAATTTAAAAGTTTAAAGAATATTGAAACCAGTTTCAAACAGATACGGCTTTTCGGTATCGTGTTTGTCGTTATGTGTACCCTGATAACAGGGTATGCCGTTTGGAACTCCTATGCGTTTGCCGAAGCGCAACGGCAAAAGATTTATGTACTGGACGGTGGTAAATCGTTGATGCTTGCGTTATCGCAAGACTTGACACAAAACCGTCCGGTCGAAGCAAGGGAACACGTGAAGCGTTTCCACGAACTCTTTTTCACGCTCTCACCCGATAAGAACGCTATCGAAAGCAATATCAAACGGTCGCTGTTCCTCGCCGATAAGAGCGCATTTAACTATTACCGTGACCTCTCGGAAAAAGGGTATTACAACCGTATCATTTCAGGGAATATCAGCCAGACCATACAGATAGACAGTGTTTCTTGCAATTTCGATGTGTACCCGTATGCGGTGGCTACCTATGCCCGCCAAATGATTATCCGTGAAAGTAGTGTAACTGAAAGAAGCCTTGTCACCCGTTGCCGGTTGCTGAACGCCGTTAGAAGTGATAATAACCCGCACGGCTTTATCATGGAAAGTTTCGAGATAACGGAAAACAAGGACTTGAACACCATAAAGCGGTAAGCCATGATACGGAAAATTCTCTCTCCGGTGAATCAGGCAATTACCCATGTGCAGGACTGGGCGGATGAAAAACTCCGCCGCCTGTGCGGGCGCATGACACCGGAAATAAGGCTGGTGGTAATCCTGCTTATGCTCCTGTTCTTCGGCGGGCTATCCATCTACTTTACGGTATCATCCATTTACCGGATAGGAAAAGAGGATGGCGAAACCATACGGATAGAACACATCAGGTAGTTGCAGTTACAAAGTAAAGACAGTACGAACATTTTTAATCAGTCAGACAATGGAAGAAAAAGAAGTGAAGAATGAAGTTCCCGCACCGGAAACGGACAGGAAGAAAGAACCTGAAAAACAGGTAAAGGAAAAAAAAGAACTGACCCCGCAGCAGATACAGCAGCGAAAGAAATTACTGGTTTACCCGCTTATGGGACTGGTTTTCTTAGGGTCTATGTACCTGATTTTTGCACCGTCCGATAAGGACGAAGCAAAGGTGGAAAACGTGGGCGGATTTAACGCCGATATTCCGCAACCCAAAGGGGACGGGATAATTAGCGATAAAAAGACAGCCTACGAACAGGAGCAAATAGAGAACAAACAGGCGGACAAAATGCGCTCCTTACAGGATTTTGCCTTTTCGCTGGGAGAGGAAAACGGGAACGGGGAAGATTTGACCCTGATAGATGATGCTCCGGCGGAAAAACCGAAAACCAATGTAATAGATTTCGGGGCGGGTGCGCCGAACAATAGCCGTTCCTCTATCCAATCTTCGGCGGCTGCTTACCGGGACATGAACCGTCAGTTAGGCAGTTTCTACGAAACGCCGAAAGAGGACAAGGAAAAAGAGGAACTGAAACGTCAGGTGGAAGAACTCACTCCCCGGCTCGATGCGAAAGAAGGCGGTGCGGGCAACATGGATGAACAGGTGGCTCTTATGGAAAAGTCCTACGAACTGGCGGCAAAGTATATGAACGGCGGACAGCAGGAACAAGTAGCGCAAGCGATACCTACCGCAACCGTTCAGGGCAAAGGAAATGCCACACCTGTAAAATCGGTATCGGACAGGACGGTTTCAGGATTGCAGCAGCCCATGAGCAACGCCGAATTTGTCGCCGAATACAGCAAGCCACGCAATTACGGGTTTAATACGGCGGTCGGCAGTGGTTATTCGATGGGAAAGAACACTATCCGGGCGTGTGTGCATAACGACCAAACACTTATGGACGGGCAGACCGTCAAGCTCCGGCTGTTAGAACCGTTACAGGCGGGGAACGTGATTGTCCCGAAAAACAGCCTTGTTTCAGGAAGTGCCAAAGTGCAGGGGGAACGGCTCGACATACTGGTGTCCTCGCTCGAATATGCGGGTAATATCATTCCGGTGGAACTTGCCGTTTACGACAGTGACGGGCAAAAGGGGCTTTCCGTTCCCTCGTCACTGGAACAGGAAGCAGCAAAAGAAGCGATGGCGAATATCGGTGCGGGACTGGGAACGAGCATTTCCTTTGCGCAAAGTGCCGGGCAGCAGGTCGCAATGGATATTACAAGGGGCTTGATGCAAGGCGGGTCACAATACCTTGCCAAGAAGTTCAGAACGGTAAAAGTACACCTGAAAGCGAACTATCAGGTGATGCTTTACGCCAAACAACAGTAATTTATTTATCAACCATAAAAATTTCAATCCAAAATGAAAAAGTTAATTATCATGTTTGCCCTACTCTTGGGCGTGGTTTCAATGAAAGCACAAAGTAATGATTTGTATCAAGGCATTACAAAGAAGCTCCCTTACCGCCAAATGGTGACACCTTACGGTGTACAGGTGACGTTCTCCAAAACAGTACATATCATTTTCCCGTCTGCCGTTAAATACGTGGACTTAGGCAGTAACTACATTATTGCCGGAAAAGCGGACGGGGCGGAAAATGTTGTCAGGGTCAAGGCTACGACAGAGGGCTTTCCCGGTGAAACCAATTTTTCCGTTATCTGTGAGGATGGTAGCTTTTACAGTTTTAATGCAAAGTACGCACATGAACCGGAAATGCTGAACATCGAAATGAAAGACTTCTTGGAGAATGAGGACACAACGGATTTCAGCCATACCCGGATGAATATCTATTTCCGTGAACTGGGTAACGAAAGCCCGCTTTTGGTAAAGCTGATTATGCAGTCCATCTACAAGAACAATGACCGGGAAATAAAGCATTTGGGATGCAAACGGTTCGGGGTGCAGTTCTTGGTAAAGGGCATTTATTCGCATAACGGGCTGTTCTACTTCCACACACAAACAAGGAACAGTTCAAACGTACCGTTTGATACCGACTTTATCCGTTTCAAGATTGTGGATAAGAAAGTAGCCAAAAGAACGGCGATTCAGGAAACCGTTATCGACCCGGTGCGGAGCTATAACGAGATACTGGTTATCGGCGGCAAAAGTACCGTCCGCACCGTGTACACCGTTCCGCAGTTCACTATCCCGGATGATAAGGTCTTGGTTATCGAACTGGTGGAAAAGAACGGGGGCAGACACCAAACTATCCGGGTGGAAAATTCGGATGTCGTGGCAGCCAAAGTGATTAACGAACTTAAAATCAAATGAACATGAAAAGGATATGCTGTATTATATCCCTTTTTGTGCTGTGCCTGACTTTCAACCAGGCACACGCACAAAGATGTCTGCCGGGAATGAAAGGCTTGCAGGTTACGGGCGGCATGGCGGACGGTGTTCACTGGAACAGTAAAAGTGATTTCGCTTATTACTTCGGGGCTGCCATGAGTACCTATACCAAAAACGGGAACAGGTGGGTTGTCGGCGGGGAATATCTCGAAAAGCATTACCCCTATAAGGATTTGCAGATACCCGTAAGCCAGTTTACAGGTGAGGGCGGTTACTATCTGAATTTCCTTTCAGACAGAAAGAAAACCTTTTTCCTTTCGCTGGGCTTGTCTGCCCTTGCCGGGTACGAAACAAGCAACTGGGGCGACAAATTGCTGCCCGATGGCTCGACCCTGACCGATAAGGACGGTTTTGTCTATGGCGGTGCGCTGACGCTGGAACTGGAAAGTTACATTACCGACCGGGTGGTGTTCCTGATTAACGCACGGGAAAGATGCCTGTTCGGTTCTTCAGTCGGAAAGTTCCATACACAGTTTGGTATCGGTCTAAAGATAATAATGTGATAAACTAACCTATTATATATAATGTATATGAGAAATGTAATTTATAAGATGCTAACAGGGTGCTACATGGTGGTTGCCTTGTTATTGGTGGGTGCGTGTAGTGACAACGTGGATATACAGCAGTCTTACCCGTTCAGTATCGAAACGATGCCTGTTCCGAAGAAATTAAAGGTAGGTGAAACGGCAGAAATACGCTGCCAGCTTCACCGGGACGGACGGTATGAGGAAACAAAATATTTCATCCGCTATTTCCAGCCGGACGGGGCGGGAACGCTGAAAATGTCCGATGGGACGGTTTTACTGCCGAATGACCAGTACCCGCTTCCAAGTGAAACATTCCGGCTTTACTATACTTCCGCATCGACCGACCAGCAAACGGTAGATGTATATTTTCAGGATAGCTTCGGGACGTTACAGCAATTAACATTTTCATTTAACAATGACAATAACAAGGAAGAAGAAAACAAATAAAGTAAAAAGGACATGGTTAAAATAGAATTGGATATAAACGGTATTTCATTTTTTGTAAATACCACATGGAAAACAGATGCAGTTCCGGTAGTCGGTGATATTGTGATAGTGGATAAAGAAAGCATTTCCCAATTTGACCGGGTGGAATTAAGGAAAACACCGTCTAATCAGGCTTTCAGGTGGGCGGATGAAGAAGATAATGCACCCGTACTGGAACATTTCGATTTTGATACGGAAATGGTTGTCAAAAAGCGGACGTGGAAATTTGATGCCGAAGATGAAGAAATGGTATGTGTTCTGAAAGTAACCTTTCTGCACCATGAGGAATAATATCAGGTTTCAGATATACTATCCTTATGATATGTAATTTCTTTATGGCTTTGGCTGCCTTTTACCTGTTGGTAGGTGGCTGGTGCTGGCATGAAATGAAATACGCACCGACCGATAAGGAACTATGGGGCGAAGAATTGGAATGATACGTTATGCGTAATGTTATGATAGATAATCCGGCGGGTATTTCCCGGCGGGTTATCTTTTTATAGGGAATGGAAACAGGTTTCTTTGCTATCTTTCTTTTTCCGCTTCGGCTCACTGAAAGAAAGTAGCGGCGGCATTTGCCGCCGTTCTTCATTAACCGATTATAATGTCCTTTATGGGTGTGTTATGTTCCAACCACTCTTTCACACACTCCATATTATATTCACTCGTTATAACAGCCTTATCTACGTCTATGGGCGTGAAACGGGTGCTTTCGTAGCTATCTATCCAGCCTTTCAGGGAACAGACACCCCATGTTTTCACATCTTCAAAAATACCGTCCAGTGTGCCGATAGGGTCGCCGAAAGTAACTATCATTGCATCGAATGTCGTTTCGTCGGGCAACAGTTCCAAATATTTCAAAGACCCGAAACCGTCCGTCTTACGTCCGAAAGACCAGTCATAGGAATAAAGTTCATCCCCCCACTGGTGCGGCGTGTCGAAACGTACTTTCACCTGCACGGAATGTTCGTTTTCTTCTACGGCTTCAATAATACCCGTTACCAGTAAGCCCGTAAATATGCACTTGCAACGTCTGCCGATAATCCTTTTATTTACTTCTGTCGTTTTCATAAATGTAACTTTTAAATTGTTATTGTACCTTTTCTTTTTTCGCCATCCATTCATCCCGCCGTTTGCGGCACTCGTCAAGTGTTTTGGCAAGGGTGCTGAACAGTTCGCCGTCTGTATGGCGGTAATCATATTGATAATAGATTTGTCCCCTAAATGCGCCTAAACAGCATTTTACATATTTTTCCTCTCCCGGTGTTTGGGTAATGCTTACCCCGTTTTTGTTTAAAGTTTCCATATTGCTATAATTTAAAATGAGTTATCAGATAATCAGAAGTGAGAGCAGCACAATGAAAATAAATGCCATAAAAAACAGGTAAACGGCAGAGATAAGCAGCCGGAGAACAAAACGGATAATAAAAAAGCCTATGATTAGGGCTATCCACATTCCGGCGGTGCTGGTGGCTGCCTGATAGATGATAAAAGCAAGTATAAACCATCGTAAAAAAGTCGTTATCTTATTATATACTTTCATTGTCTTGGTGTGTTGTGGGTGGATTGCTCCACCCGGTTAATAATCAGGCGCAACGGAAAACAAAGCCGTTATCCATCCAGTAATCAGTTATAAACAGGTCACGGGCAAAAGCCGAATAATCAAAGTAGGTCTTTGCGAACTCCGGCAGGTCGTAACATTCCTCTACGATTTCATAGGCGTAATCTTCCTCGTCTTTATACTCTCCCTGATATTCGTCCTCAAAAGAAGAAATAAGGTCGTCCGCATCTTCTTCGCTTATATCGCTGTTGTGGTGGTCGCACCATACAAAAAACGCTTCCTGCTCGGTTTCGCTTAGTTTCTCGATGGCATCCCGAAACTCAAAGAACTTATCAGAAAGCCAACTTTCGGAAATCAGGGCTTCCGGGATATTCTCGTAATCCTGAAACATCAATTCCGGGTCTTGGTCGTCCTTGTGCAGTTCCCGGCACGCTTCCATAAATTCGTCCTTGTCCGAATAATCGGAAAGGTCTAACCACTTGCCGAAAAGTGAACCACTGTTATACTTGTTGTAAGTACCTACATAAACTCTTGCTTCTGATAAAGTTACTGTTTCCATGACTTTTGAATTTTAATTGTTTGCATCGCTTGTCGCCCACCACATAAATTTTTCCTTTAACTGAATGGGAACATTGTCTTTTCAAAGGTTCGGGACTGGTACAGGGCAAATTATTATTTATGAAATACTACCCGCAGGTGTGGAGATTTCTAAAAAATAATTTGAACAGTAACAGGCACGGATATACCTTTGACAATGTTCCAATCAGTTTTAGGGAAAATTTTTCTCTTGTTTAAGAGGATAGAAGTAAAAGCCATCAGGCTTTTTGTATTGGGTAATGAGAGAGTAAAAAAAGGGCTTATAAAAGCCCCTCGTCTGTAAAACTGTAATAGCTTTCTTCTGTCAGGATGATATGGTCTAACAGGTGTAAATCCAAGACCTTGCAGGCTTCTTTTATTTTTGAGGTGATTTGCTTGTCCGGTTCGCTCGGACGTAGATTGCCCGATGGGTGGTTATGTGAGAGGATTATGCCCGAAGCATGGACTTTTAAGGCTGTTTGCAGGATGATTTTCACGTCCATTACAGTTTCAGCCATGCCGCCTTTAGAGATAAGGGAAACGCCTAAAGCCTTATTAGCCCGATTGAGGAACATTACATAACTTTCTTCGTGGTGTTCCATACATTCGGAATAGAAAGGTTTTAAGTAAGAATAAGAAGTTTGAGAAGAAAGTATTTTCATTCTTTCGGATGCTTTTACATTGTCTTTATAAGAGATAGTGATTTCCGGCATGGTAAATTCTGTTGTTTTCATAACGCTTGAATTTTAAATTAAACAATAAGAAATTTTGCCGGACACCCACAGTTTGGCGGGGACTTCAACCTAATCTTTTCAAAAAATACGACCCGTAGGTGTGGAGATTTTTTAGAAAACCGGAACGGCTCGGATTAGGTATTTGTCCCTGCCGGGCTGTAACTTTGCTAAAATTTGTGATTGAGATACATTACTTTAGGGAACTGAAAAAGGGGTATCACTGATGACACCCCTTAGACAACCGAATACCTTAAACCGTTATTCATCATAGGTTCTATATCCTATCGGTTTGCGTGGCTTTGGGTCAGGTTTACTTAGTAATTGGGTAAGTGCTTGGTAAACCTCGCTGAATTGTGCATCCGTACTCTGTTCCAGTTCTTCGATGCGTTTAAGAAGTTCCTCGTAACCGATTGACATTTGACGCATGAGGACGAAAGCACGCATGATGGAGATATTCACGTCTATGGCAGTCTGACTGCGTAAGACACTACTAAGCATGGCGACACCCTGCTCCAAAAATGCAAGAGGCGGGGTCGGTGTGTGCCGGATATTTTCAGGGAACTTATCACAGTTTGTGATAAGTTCCTGCCATTCATCCTTTGTTAGCTGGAAAGCAAAGTCACTGGGAAAACGGGATAAGTTTCTTTTAACTGCCTGTTTCAAAGCTCTTGTTTCAACTTGATAAAGTTCTGCCAAATGGAAATCGAGCATGACCCGGCAACCTCTGACCTCAAAGATTTTGTTTTGGATGATTTGTAAGTCCATAATGTTATTATTTAATGGTGAGTAATTGAAAGCATAAAGGGACTTATCACAAATTGTGATAAGTTCCCCTATATACCTATTTCATAGATACTTCTTTGTAGATTTTTTCAATGCCGACAAATTTCTTGTCAAGTCCTTGCATATCGTTACTTATCTTGTTATTGGTAATGCGGGCGTATATCTGTGTGGTTTCTATATTGGTGTGTCCCAGCATCTTACTAACAGTTTCAACGGGTACACCTTTTGCAAGCGTAGTTGTCGTAGCAAAAGTATGCCTTGCAAGGTGAAATGTCAAGTTCTTTTTAATCCCGCAAACATCCGCAATTTCTTTCAAATACGCATTTAATTTCTGATTGCTGATTACAGGAAGTATCTTACCATCAGGCAAATTACCTTTATACTTCTTCAATATCATTTTGGGAATATCCAGCAAAGGAACATTTACGTCCGTATTAGTCTTTTGACGTTTGGTGATTATCCATAAATTACCGTCAAAGGATTTACGAATATTGTCTTGCGTAAGATTGGCAACATCTATGTAAGCCAAACCTGTGAAGCAGGAAAAGATAAACAAGTCTCTGACATTTTCCAACCGTTCAGAAACCATCTTCTTTTTAAGGATGATTTTTATTTCATCCTCTGACAAGTAACCCCTATCCACTTTTTCCAAACGTATTTTATAACTGGCGAATGGGTCGCCTATCAAAATGCCATTATTACGGGCAATCAGGATGATACGTTTGAAAAACTGCATGAACTTGGCGGTCGTGTTATAACCACATTTACAGGTAGTACGCAAATATAACTCGAAGTCTGTAATGAACATCGGTGTTATTTCATTTATCGCAAAATCCGATACATTATATTTGCTTTGGATGAACTCGGCAAGATGGCGGCGGGTCACTTCATATTTACGGTAGGTAGCAATCGTTTTAGATATGCCGACCAACTGCTTAACATCATCATTGTGCTTTTTGAAAAGGGTAAGGACGGTTTCGTGTTTCTCACTGTGTCCCAAAAATTCATTCTTCACCTTTTCGGCTGTTACATAATTGTCACGCCGTTGTTGTTCGTGGTAGATATTGTTCAGGGATGCTTTTATATCATCTAATAAAGCATTGATTTTACCTGCATCCTTACCTTTGGCTTTTCCTGCTGCGATATTCCAGCTATCAGGCAAAATGCTTTGTTTTGTGCTGAACTGGCAAAGTTTACCGTCAATGGTAATTCTTGCCATAATCATAACTTCACCGTTCTTTTTTTCAGAGCCTTTCTTTAAATAGAAAAGGACTTTAAATGTACTCTTCATAACCTCACATTTTTAAGTTGCAAAACTACTAATAACTTATTAAATGTGAGATAGATAGATGGTGGACAAATTCGGACTTCCTGTGGTCATTTCGGGACAAATCGTTACCGTTTTTGTCCGGTCGGGAATAGGTAACGATTTAGTAACGAAACTATGTCTTTTACAGTCCTTTTGTTGTCTTGGAAACAAGACTTATAGGCAATAAAAAAACCTACAAATCGCTGATTTGTAGGTTTTTGACCTCTTACTGTCCTATTTTGTCCAGTAGGTTCTGCGGAGAGACAGGCTCTCGAACCTACATATTCAAGAAATATCATAAAATTGCAAATCATTAATAATCAAGCACTATTTGGAGTACATAGTAAATCTAAATCTTTCTGAATATCTTTTGCTATTCCAAATATTGGGTGTATATTTGGGTGTAGAATTTCAAACACACCCAATTATGAATATCAAACGAAACATCATTTTTGCATTGGAAAGCCGGAAGAAGAACGGTGTGCCAATCGTGGAGAACGTGCCTATCCGTATGCGTGTCATATACGCAAGTCAGCGCATTGAGTTTACAACGGGTTACCGCATTGATGTAGCCAAGTGGGATGCTGACAAGCAGCGAGTGAAGAACGGGTGTACCAACAAACTAAAGCAAAGTGCATCTGAAATCAATGCCGATCTGCTGAAATACTATACCGAAATTCAAAACGTGTTCAAGGAATTTGAGGTACAGGAAGCCATGCCCACTACCCAACAGCTAAAGGACGCATTCAACCTGCGGATGAAAGATACAAGTGAAGACCAGGAAGACGTAAAGATAAGTTTTTGGGAGGTATTCGATGAATTTGTAAAAGAATGCGGCAACCAGAATAACTGGACTGAATCCACATACGAAAAGTTTGCAGCCGTTAAAAATCACCTCAAGGAGTTCAAGGAAGATTTAACCTTTGAATATTTCAATGAATTCGGACTGAACGAATATGTCAATTTCCTGCGCGACAAAAAGGATATGAGGAACAGTACCATCGGTAAACAAATGGGATTCCTCAAATGGTTCCTGCGGTGGAGCTTCAAGAAAGACTATCACCAGAATATAGCATACGATACGTTCAAACCGAAATTGAAAACCACACCCAAGAAGGTAATCTTCCTGACATGGGAAGAGTTGAACAGACTAAAAGATTATCAGATACCCAAAGACAAACAGTATCTGGAACGTGTCCGGGATGTTTTCCTGTTCTGTTGCTTTACCAGTCTGCGTTATTCAGATGTTCGCAACCTAAAGAGAAGTGATGTCAAGTCCGACCATATAGAAGTCACCACCGTTAAAACGGCAGATAGTCTGAGTATTGAACTGAACAAGTACAGTAAAGCCATACTTGAAAAATACAAGGACATCCATTTTGAAAACCACATGGTATTGCCTGTTATCAGCAATCAGAAAATGAATGATTATCTGAAAGAACTGGGAGAACTGGCAGAAATTAACGAACCTATACGTGAAACCTACTATAAAGGGAATGAGCGCATAGATGAAGTTACCCCGAAATACGCATTGCTCAGTACTCATGCAGGAAGAAGAACATTCATCTGTAATGCGCTGGCTCTAGGTATTCCGGCACAGGTTGTAATGAAATGGACAGGACACAGTGATTATAAAGCCATGAAGCCCTACATTGACATAGCCGATGATATTAAGGCTAATGCAATGAACAAGTTTAACCAACTATAAAAGTATCAGTCTGTTTCACAGATTATCCATTATTAGAGTTATCTTTGTTAAGTAATAGTTAGTAATATGGAAAATAACAACGAACATAATATAAAGAAAGGTCATTTTGATGCCTTTGTCCATGCTGTCGGTTCGGAAATAGAACAGGCACAAGTCCGGTTAATTACCGCTGCCAATGCGCAGATGTTGTTCCATTACTGGAAAATGGGTAATTATATACTGTACCACCAACACCTGCATGGGTGGGGTGGTAAAATTATCAAGAAGTTGGCGCAGGCAATCCGATTCAATTACCCGGAAAAGAAAGGATATTCGGAGCGTAATCTTACTTATATGTGCCAGTTTGCCCGTTTATATCCGTTAAATGTACTTCGTAGTTTTATTGAAACAGATTCAATACTGTCTGTCCCCAATATTCAAAACATTACTAATGAAGTCCTTAAACTCAACAGCGGGCAATTTACGCAGGA
>OGIR01000661.1_pt1 | contig 25352 bp, 21 predicted proteins | sample 1571831 | NCBI WGS metagenome assembly OGIR01 (sample SAMEA2582124, study PRJEB24529) | metagenome | biome: Human gut stool | place: China | collected 2011 | reverse complement strand
AGGTGGGCAAATCACCCCTAACGAAGTCCTCGCCAACATTTTCAAACACTTTTGCGTGGGCAAGTAATTTGCAATTACCAACGATTACCATTTATCACTAATCATCACATAAGGCACTCTAAATGAGTGCTTTATTTGTTTCCAAATTCATCGATGGCAATCGTTGAATTTCTTTTTTTAGCCTGTTTTTGTACCACATTTGTACCTCGCAATTATCCAAGTCAGAATATCTGACAAACGATATACGCCACTTTCTGGATGAATGAGACTGATTGAGAGAGGCAGAGACTGAGTGAGACACTTTTAAAGTCAAAAATAGAGTTAAGAATTATGAGTAACAATGTATTTAAACGGACATGTAAGTACTGTGGCAAAGAATTTCTTGGTCGCACAATGTACACTGAGTATTGTTGTAAGAAGTGTTGCGATGCTGCCTACAAAGAAAGGAAAAAGCAGGAACGCATTAACAACTATCTGAAAGAAGAACGTGGTAGTCAAATCACACAAGCAATTCAAGAAACATCCTACAAAGATTTTCTAACACCTACCGAGGCGGCAAAATTGTTAGGCATTAGCCATGCTACTATTTACCGATACATGGAACAGAACATTATAAAGTCAGTACAGATGATTGGCAAAACCATTATCCGACGTTCTGACATTGAAAAGCTATTCGACAATGCACCTCTATATACGAAAAGAGTTAATCGTGGGGTTAGAACCTTAACGGATTATTATACGACTAAAGAAGTAAGAGAAAAGTATGGTGTTAGTTTCAGCACTGTATTTTCAAAAGGAAATCGTTACAATATTCCACGAGTCTTAATTAATGGAAACACTTGCTGGAGCAAGAAAGTAATAGACAAATACTTCAGTACACAGAAAACCGATTTCATACGAGAGGATTGGTATACGACTAAAGAGATACAGGAAATCTATAAGATGAATGCCAGTGCAGTCCATACATTTGCAATGCGTTTACGCATTCCGAGAATCAAGGACAACAATATTACGTACTATTCAAAAAAGTATGTTGACTTGGCAAGAGCACCCAAAGAAGAAATCATTGATCCACATTACTATACTGTTAAGGAGGCTATGGAAAAATACAAAATAACAAGAGATCAGATTGACAAATATCTGCGAAGATATAACATTACCAAAGTAAGAGAAGGCAAAATTATAAAAATACCGAAAGCCGAGTTCGATGAATTCATGGAAGCAAGAAAAGCCAAGAAGCAATAGTTATTTTTCGGTGATTTTGGTCACCAAAGGATAACCATTTTACTTTGCACGAAAAATACAAATATATCATTATTAATCACTTAATATCACAAAATTATGAGTACAAGACATGTTTGCACCAAGGTAACGCTCCGTCAGAGAGTCATTCGTAACGAGAAAATTTCTCTTTATCTCGATTATTACCCTGCCATCCGCAATCCGGAGACGATGACCATGAGCCGCAGGGAGTATCTGGTCATCTACATCTACGCAAACCCCAAGAACGAACTGGAGCGAAACTTCAACATTGAGATGCTGAACAAGGCAGAAGCAATCAGATGTATTCGTGTAACCTCACTTATCAATGAAGAATTTGGCTTTCTCGACAAGAACCGTATGCGCCAGGACTTTTTGGCATATTTCAAAAAGATTGCCGACAAAAAAGAAGATAAGTGGTCGTTCGTCTATCAGCACTTCAAATTCTTCGTCCACGACAAATGCACTTTCGCAGACATCACCATCGAGTTCTGCAACCAGTTCCGCGACTATCTGTTGACAGCCCATAGTCTGAAGCATACGGACAAGCCTCTTAATCAGAACAGCGCATCAGCCTATTGGGGCGTATTCCGTTCACTTCTGAAACAGGCTCATCGTGACAAGTACCTCCGCGAGAACATCAACGACTACCTTGACCGCATCGAAGAGAATGAGGTCAAGAAAGAGTACCTTACGCCCGAAGAACTGAAGCACTTGGCAGCATCCCCTTGCAAGATACCTGTTCTAAAGTCGGCATCACTCTTTTCATGCCTGACAGGATTACGTATCAGCGACATTCTCAATCTGAAATGGGAGCATATACAGAGAGCGCCAGAAGGAGGTTACTGCATCCGAATCCGCACACAGAAGACAAAGACCGAAGCCACTCTTCCCATCAGCATGGAAGCCTACGAACTATGTGGAGAACCAAGCACTGGCACCGTATTCAAAGGATTCAAGCGCAGCATGGCTCAGCATCCTTTGAAAGAATGGCTGAAATCGGCAGGCATTACCAAGTCCATGTCATTCCACTGCTTTCGTCATTCATATGCCGTTTTGCAAGTTACCGCCGGCACCGATATATACACAGTGTCAAAGATGATGACACATAAGAATGTGGCCACCACTCAGATTTATGCAGACCTCGTTAGTGACAAGAAAAGAGAAACAGTTAATCGTATCACCCTCAAATAGTAAAGCACAATGAAAAGAAGAAATATCATCAGAATGACTGAAGGAGGCAAAGTATCAATGCCACTCAATGATGTATGGATGACAAAGGAAGAAATCTCCGATATGTTTGGATTGCCAGAGGCTACTATCTATCGAGCCATCCGTGCAATCTATAAGAATAAGGAATTATATGAGCATGAAACGTTGGAAAAAGTCCCATTCCCGAAGCATGAAAAGCAAGGCTGGACGATAGACGTCTATAATTTGGATATGATTCTTTATCTGACATACAAGCTACCAAGCCGTAACGCCCAAATATTCCGTCGTTATATGACGAACAAAGCATACGAGCGCAATCCATACGAACATATCTGCATCATCGTGGATGACGTGGACTTTACACCAAAGACCAAGTAAAGCCACATATATATAATAAGGTGGAGGGGATATACATCAATTTCCTCCACCTTTTTCTTGTTCGCACATCACTCTATTTGGCTATTTGCGAGATTTTTTGTAATTTTGCGCCCCAAAAAGTGTAATACGAAATATGACCCATAAATACGAAAGTCTCCCTATCTGGGGACTCATTGCTCTACTAAGTGCAGTCCTGGCTATGTCAGGACGACTTATTGCTCTGACTAAGGGATTCGACGACTTTAGTGCCAACGTTATTTTCGTTGTCATCTTTCTCTTTGTTGTTGCCATGTACTTTATCTTCCCAACAGTTTATTGATGAAGTCACCCCTATTATCGGAAAGAAGATCAAGGAACGTTTCTTTACCATCATAGCCTACCCTGTTCGATACGAAGATTGTGAATTTGACGAACCAGAGCAAGACAAGTATGTCCCCACCGATGAGTTGTCAGAGGATGAAATACCCACAATGTCAGAACTTGCAGCAAGAGGTAAAGTTGAATACCAGTTTTATGATCCTGAAGAATTTGGAATGAGCGACGATATTGTACAAGACGGCTCCGATACTGCCACCGAAGTAAATCCACTCCCTGCTAAAACGACACAAGATACTACAGATGAGTTAGAAAAGATTCGTGAGAAGGATATACAGGAAAGAAGGAAGGTAAACCAGAAGAATCTTGATGCAGCTATCAGTTTCTTCAGAAAAACAATGGCACCATACATAACGAGCAATGAAGACATTGAGCTACTTTGCCAACATATCATAGATTTTCAGGATGCTCCAGACTCTTTCTTACCAAAAGAGGAAGGTCACAGATATGTTTTTCCACAAGTTAAGCCGTTAAAAGTATCGTCGCAATTGAAATCCATCGACTATGCCCACCTTGCTGGGCACCTTGGCAAATTCTTCTGCCTCTCCACAGGTAAGCATAGAGCCAGCTTTATAAAAGTCGTATTTGCCCAACAATTGGAAAATGTCAGTTTGGAGACACTTATTCGCAAACAATCCAGCAAGGATAAAGGGTTGATACCTGAATATATTCCTGAAAGCAGAATCAAAAAAGAAGAAAAGGAAGAAAGAAAAGCATCCAAAGGTTCGCAAAGAGCAGAAGAAAGCAGGTGTAATTACAAAGGTCCCGACCCTAAATTCTACTGATTAACATCAAATATCGCCATCAATTACCATTAATAACTATCTGATAATCAATACGGTGATTTTTCGCCTCATTGGTTATCAGATAGTTATTTTTTAGTGAATTTGGTCACTAATAGATAACCCCTTTCCTTTGCAGCCGAAATTAAATTTTCGTATTATGACAAAGGAAAAAGTATCATTCGATGAGTTACCGCAGGCGGTGGCTTATCTGACCGAAAAGGTCGAAGAGTTATCTGTGATGGTGTCCAAACTCCAACCAGTTCAGACACCAAAAGAACGCAAACCGATAGAGGTAGACGTGGCTTGTACCATCTTGAAGAAAGCCAAGCCCACCATCTATAACCTTGTTCGTAAAGGTGTGCTTCCTGCCTACAAGAAGGGCAAGAAACTCTACTTTTACGAGGATGAACTATTGCATTGGATTGAGACGGGACGCAAGGAAACCTGCCAACAGACTTATGATGAGATGTTGGCAACCATGCAGAGCGATGTCCGTCACAAGCCCAAGACACTTCTTAATCATTGATGCCCTATGGAGAAGAACATCCTCACACCACAAGGCATCCTCGACAATGCAACGGACTTCGGACTACGACTAAGTGGGACCGATTTCCCTGTCAGCATCTTTCCGCAACCCATCCAGCACATCATCACAGAACTGCATGAGTGCCAGAGTTTCCCCATCGACTATGTGGCAGCATCCATGTTGACCGCCATAGCCGTTGGGATTGGCAACACGCATTTGGTTCAGGTGAAAAGCGGATGGTTGGAAAGTGCCATTCTTTATATGGCACTTGTCGGCAGACCAGGAGCCAACAAGAGCCATCCCCTATCCTTTGCCATGAAGCCGTTTCTTACCTACGACTATCAGCAGAACTTACAATTTGAGCAGGAGTATAAGGAATTTGAGAAGATGGTGCAGATGACCCGTAAGGAACGCAGTGAGGCTGGACTGGAGGAATATCCACAAGAGCCTGTCCGCAAACGATTCCTTGTTTCCGACATAACCCCCGAAGGACTAAGCCTGATACATGCACAGAAGCAGCGGGGCCTCTGCCTATGGGCTGATGAACTATCTGCATGGTTCAAGAATTTCAACCGCTACAACAACGGTTCCGAAGAACAATTCTGGCTATCTGTATTCAGTGCCAAGACAACCATCTCAGACCGCAAGAGCGCAAAAAGTTCTGTATTTATCAAGCGACCGTATATCTCCGTTATCGGAACTATTCAGAAAAAGGTGTTGGGTGAACTGGCTAAAGGTGAACGATCATGCAACGGATTTATAGACCGCATTCTGTTTGTTCTTCCATCAGACCAGCAGAAGATTCGATGGAATAACCGTGAACTCTCTGAGGACATCGACCAGCAATGGGCTGACATTCTTTCAAGACTGATAATGCTTGACTTTATGCCTTGTGAAGAGAATCCATACAAGATACTCTGCTTTCAGCCTGAGGCACGTGCAGCCCTCTACGAGTACCAGCACAGATTGGCGGAGATGTGCGACACTGAAACCAGTGAAGTCATTGTAGGTATTTACTGTAAGTTGGAAACCTACCTCATCCGCTTCTGCCTGATTCTTCAACTGGCACGATGGGCTTGTGGAGAGACAGGCAAAGATACCATCGACAAGGAATCCGTTGAAAAAGCGATCCTGCTGACAGAGTATTTCCGAATGACAGCCCTCAATGTACAGGGAATCATGAACGAGGAGTCACTGACTACACAACAACTCGCCATTCTCCATCAGTTACCGAACCAGTTCACTACAGCAGAGGGACTTGATTTGGCAGACAAGGCAGGCATGAAAGAGCGGGCTTTTAAGGACTTTCTGAGTCGGAACATCGGCATCCTCTTCAAACGGGAACGCCACGGAGAGTACACGAAAATCTGAAAATTCCCACCTCGCACTTTCCGCACTTTCCACACTTTGCCCCATCAAAATGCCGAAAATGCAGATAGTGTGATACTAAAAAGAAGAGAAGAAATTATGAACGATTACAGATTCAAGCTACAACCCTATAAGGGCATCAGCACCAGATACACTTGCCCTGAGTGTAAGCAGATGCGTTGCTTTTCCCGTTACATAGACACGGAGGGAAAAATCCAGTTCCCTTCTTATGTCGGCAGATGTGACCATGAGCAGCGTTGTGGGTATCACTACACACCCAGCGACTACTTCAAGGACGATCCATCTGTACAGGAGAAACTATCAGAAGAAAGGATGTCTATCTTCATTCCACGTGTCGTTGAACGCCCCAAGCCAACATCGTACATCCCATCAGAGATAGTTGAAGCCAGTATGCAGCACTACGAGGCAAACAATCTCTTCCGCTATCTATGCCTCAAATTTGGCAGGGAGCAGACGACGGAACTGATGAAGAGATACTATGTCGGTACATCAAGGCACTGGCAAGGTGCTACCGTTTTCTGGCAGATTGACAGTAACGGGAAGGCAAGGACGGGTAAGATAATTCTTTACAATCCACAGACGGGCAAGAGAGTGAAACAACCGTTTTGTCACGTCACATGGGTACACTCTGCCTTGCATCTCAATGACTTCAATCTGAGACAATGCTTCTTTGGGGAGCATCTTCTGACCTCAGAGAAGGGCAAGCCCGTTGCGTTGGTTGAGAGCGAAAAGACTGCTCTTATATGCAGCATCCATCTGCCTCATTTCATATGGATAGCGTCTGGTGGAAAAAACGGCTGTCTCAATGAGGAATGCCTGAGCATACTTCATGCACGAACGCTTTCACTCTTCCCTGACTTCGGAGCAACGGACTACTGGAGAAGCAAGATTCCGATGATGAGACAACTCGGCATTCATGCGCAGTTGTATGATTATTTGGAACGGGCAGCGACGGATGAACAGCGGAAACAGGGTCTCGACATAGCAGATTTTCTTCTTGACATTGAGACCGAAGAAGGCAAGTTCGAACAGATGAAACGGACAAATCAGTCAGTTGCTAAATTAGCAAATATGTTGAATTTACAACCAGTGAAAGGAGCGGTTGCTAAAACATATGGCTGTATGAATGCTAAAACATTTTAACGCATAACCTACAAGCCAGGAAAGACGATTGGGGAACATTTTGGGGATAGCAAGTTTATGGCGGTGTATTACATTCACCTCCTCACTTGCCACCCCAAAAGGCTGGAGGCTCCCGATGGTCACAAACATTATTCACCCAAAATAAAGAAAACAATGAAGAAAGCAAAGACAATCTCGCTCCGACTGACGGAGCAGGAAAACTACTGGCTGAAGGCACTCGCCCGACAAAGCGGAAAGACGCAGAGCGAGGTCATTCGCTCACTGATTAAGAACGGACACGTCAAGGAACGCATCAGCAGGGACACGCTCGTCCTGTTAAGAAATCTGCTTGGCGAAGCCACCAACCTGAACCAGTTGGCAAGACAGGCAAATGCCTACGGCTTTGGAATGATAGCCGATGACTGCCGAAATCTGACAGCACGGATTTCACAAATCGTAAAGCAGATAAAGGATGATAGGAAAGATAACTAAAGGCTCTGAATTTGGTGGTTGCGTCAGTTATGTACTTCGTGAGGACAAGGCACGGCTGTTGGTAGCAGAAGGTGTATCTGGTACTCCTGAAGAGATCGCGGAGCAATTTGAATTGCAGACGTTACTCAATGACAAGGTGAAGAATACCGTCGGGCATATCTCCCTCAGTTTCTCACCAGAGGATGGTGACCGCTTGCGAAACGATGACAGACTGATGGTAAAAATTGCTTACGAGTATATGAATCAGATGGGCATCCGTGATACCCAATTCATCATAGCCCGTCACACCGACCGCAAGCATCCGCACTGCCACATCGTATTCAACCGAGTGGATAACAACGGCAAGACCATTTCCGACAAGAACGACCGATATCGCAATGAGAAGGTATGCAAGGCACTGATAGAGAAATACGGGCTCTACATGGCTGACGGCAAGGAACATGTAAACACAGAACGGCTGCGCCCGCACGACCGAGCCAAGTACGACATCTACGAAGCATTGAAACAGGAGCTTCCGAAAGCCACATCGTAGGAACAGCTTCGTGAGGCTCTTCACAAGCAAGGGATTATGACGGAATTCAAGTACAGCAGGACTGGCGGCAGAGTTGAGGGAGTCAAGTTCATCAAGGGCAAACACGTATTCTCAGGTTCAAAGATTGACCGCAAGTTCAGCTTTGCCAACATCGAGAAGCGACTGGAGCGGAACAAGAAGTTCCGGGAGAAATATCAGCAGACGCAGCGCACCCATGAACCACAGCGTCTAACGGCGGTGCCACGTCCACAAATTGCACAAGTTCAACGTGAAGAGCCGAAACCGAGGAATGAGGAAAGTGTCATTGAAAGTGTTGCCTCAGGAATCGGCAATCTGTTCACCACTTCCGGCTACGATGCAACCGCAGCACAGGATGCAGACTTTGAGGCAGAACTCCGTCGCAGGAAGAAGAAAAAACGTGGCATGAGGATATAGCCTCTATCCACAAAGCAATTAACAATATAGTATTAATCCAATTAATTTCAAAAAACATGATTAACGAAAATTTAAAGTTCGACATTGCCGTTTATTTCTATCAGAACTACGGCATCAGTATGGAATCAATCGCATTTGAGAGCCACATGGTAGGCTTCAATGTGTTCATCAACGAGAAGAGTATCCGTCTCTACATCCGCTTCTGGGAGCAAAGCAAGAGACACAACGGACTTCCCGACAAGTGCGTCATTCTCGTAACAGCCAATTTCCAGTCTCATGAACGACGACACGTCCGCAATCTTGCTAAGTTTCTCAACTCGGTTGCTCCACATTACGGCTACGAATTTCTCGCCATTGAACAAAGCGACGAATTGAACCAGCACCTGAATCTACCAGAGGTGCCAGTTCGGAATAGTTGGTGCTACTTCGCACCTTTGGGTGAAGAACTGGCAGAACTTCTTGAAGATTAATAATGATGCAGTTGCCGAGGAAATCTCGGCAACTGCATTCCCTTTATTTATCTCTATTCCTCTTTGCATATCAGGAGATTGATTATACTCTTCTGCGTATTTTCTTGTTCGTTTCTTGGTTCGTTTCTTAGATACTTACTTAGTTAGTTAGAAAAAAATTTAGTTAGTCAGAAATATACTTAGTCACAAATTTGGACACATACTTAGACACATACTTAGACACAAACTTAGACACAAACTCAGACACAAACTTAGACATATACATGAACGAAACTATGTAAAAATACGAACTATGCCATTGAAATAACAATAATTACGATGGAGATTTCAACCTATTAGTTCTTACTCATTTTCAACCCCAAATCCATTAAAGAATTGGGGCTGCTTATATATTTATATTTACCTAACACACAAAACTTTTTCCTAATTTGTGATAATTTTCCTCAGAAATCACCTAAACTTAGATTTTTTTATTATCTTTGTACCCACATTATATATAATTAGGTATGACAAGAGACATGAATCGCCTCAAAGTGGTGCTTGCAGAGACAAAACGCACCAACAGATGGTTAGCAGAACAACTGGGCAAGGACGAAGCTACAGTTTCCAAATGGTGTACTAACACTAGCCAGCCTAGCCTTGAAACCCTATTCCAAATTGCTGAATGCCTCGGTGTTCAGGTTCAAGAACTTATTAGAAAAGACAAGAAATATGATTCAGAATAGTTTCATAACAAACAAAGATAAACTGCTGTCAGATATTATCAACGGCATTCTTCCAAAGAGTCAGTCTTTGGATGTGCTTGTCGGGTATTTCTATTTCTCAGGTTATAAACTTATCTCTGAGAAGTTGATTGACAAACATGTGCGCATTCTTGTCGGGCTTGATATTGACACACGAATTACGAAATATATCCGTGAGATAGACACTTTGGCCGATTACAACAAGTCTCGCAGTCAACTCAAAGATGACTACTACAACCATTTCGTAAAACTGTTCAACGAAACAGATTTCCTTGATAGTCAGCCCAAGTTGGAGTCCTTCAAACTATTCTATGACAAGATAAAGACAGGTACTCTGGAAATCAGGAAGACCGACGAGCCGTGTCATGCCAAGATGTATATCTTTGACTATCGTGAAGAAATTAACGAGGGAGGTGAAGACCCTGGTTCTGTGATTACTGGATCCAGCAATCTATCTTATGAAGGCTTGGCAGGTCGTACTGAGATTAATGCCCGTTTCAATGACAAGCAATCATATACTGATGCGAAGACTATTTTCGAAGAACTTTGGGAAAAATCGATTGTTATTGCCGACAAGGATCATATTGATGACTTCGATATGAAGGTTATTGACCGTATCTGGTTTGAAAAGCTGTATAGCCCCTACAAGATGTACCTCCGTGTACTCAAGGAATACTTCACCATCCCTACAACTGAGAACCTTCTAACCCCATACGACATTACCGATGGTAAGTTCTCCAATCTGAAATACCAGACTGATGCCGTGCAGATGGCTATTAACGCCATCAAAAATCATAATGGTGTGATAGTGGCCGACGTGGTGGGACTGGGTAAAAGTATCATCGCATCTACCGTTGCCCGCAATCTCCGACTGAGAACGCTTGTTGTTTGTCCGCCTCACTTGGAAGAGCAATGGCGCAGTTATCGTGATGACTTCGGTTTTACTGCATCTATCTACACCACAGGTAAACTTGAAGAGGCTTTGAAGTATTACGAACGAATAGTGAAAGCCGATGAGCAGTATCTGATTGTAGTTGACGAGGCACACCGCTATCGTAACGAATACACAATTGACTATACCATTTTGCACCAGTTATGTTCTGGCAATAAGGTAATGCTGTTGACGGCAACCCCCTTCAATAACCGTCCTGATGACATCTATGCGATGCTGAAATTGTTCCAGATTCCAACCAAATCAACCTTGAAGACGGTTGATAATCTGGGCGCAAAGTTCAAAGACCTGATAGCCACCTATAAGCAACTTCAGAAGGGTCGGCGTGAAGGAAAGGTGACGGATGCCGAAGTTACCAAAGAGGCTGGAAGGATTGCAAACGAGATACGTTCAATCATCAGTCCGCTTGTCATTCGGCGTTCACGTATAGACCTAAAGGAAATACCCGAATACGCAGAGGACTTAAAACAACAGAACATCCAATTGGTTATTCCCAACGATCCTGTAGAGTTGGATTATGACCTGAGTAGCCTGAAAGATCTGTATCTTGAGACGCTTGACCGCATCAGCGAAGATGAAGACAGACACAGGAAAGATGGGAAATACCGCTTCAAAGCGGCCCGATACTCTCCCGTATTATATCTAAGAGAAGAGTTAAAACAGGAACTCTCAGATCTATTGGAGGAAAAGACTGGGGTTGAACTGAATCTGTTGTTTGGACGACAGGCCAACGTCGCCAAGTTTATGCGTCGTTTGTTGGTACGTCGCTTTGAAAGTTCTGAATATGCCTTCCGCATGTCATTGGAATATATGATAGGTAGTTCTCGCCAAATCCTGAAATGGATAGAGGAAAAAGGTAAGATGCCTGTTTATAAGAAAGGAAATCTGCCAGATGTTGACGATTTCTATAAGACGGATGACGACGGTAACGACCTCATCACCGAGACTTACGAGAAGTACGAGAAACGTGGGTTCTTTGAAATCGACATGAAGTATATCAAAGAGTCCTTCGTGGAAGACATCAAGGCAGACATGGCTCTGCTTCTGGAGATACAGAAAAAGTGGTTTGGAGAGAACGGAACTATCATTAGCGACCCGAAACTGGAATCGTTCAAGGACATCTTAGACAAGCAACTTGTCAAGGAACCGCAGCGCAAAATCATTGTGTTTACAGAGTTTGCCGATACTGCCGACTATCTTGGCGAGGCATTAAAGGCATACGGCCTTCCCGTTTTCAAATACACCTCTACCGATGCTTCCCCAAACAACAAGAATACCATCAACGCTAACTTCAATGCTGGAGAGAAAAAGGAGTACCAGCGGGATGAATATAAGATACTGATAGCCACCGATGCCATTTCTGAAGGATACAACCTGCATCGTGCTGGAACCGTTATCAACTACGACATTCCCTACAATCCTACCCGCATCATTCAGCGTATTGGGCGTATCAATCGTGTCAATAAGAAGGTGTTCAACCAGTTGTATATCTACAACTATTTCCCAACGGATGTAGGCGAATCAGAAGCCCGCATCAAGGAAATATCCACCTTAAAGATGGCTATGATTCATGCCATCATGGGAGAAGATACCAAGGTGCTGACTAAAGACGAGGAGATACAATCCTATTTCCTGAAGCAGTATCGCAAGGAAATGGCCAAGAGCGAAGAGGTTTCTTGGGACGTCAAGTACCAGAAACTGCTAAACGCAGCCAAGGGAACAGAGATTTATGAAGAAGCCATGCAATTGCCCCATCGTGCGCGTACTGGCCGTTCTGCTGAAAAACCAAGAAGCGGAGTTCTGATGTTTGGCAAGAAAGGCAATGACTTTGTCTTTAAGATAGGAAACGAAGAAGGCTTGGTCGTTCAACTGACAGCAGAAGAAGCCATAGGACTTTTCGAGGCAGAAACGAGCGAACAGCCCGCAGTACTTTCTGAATCTTTCGAGCCAGCCTATCAGTTGACCAAATCACATCTGTTCAGTAGTGATGTACAGGACAAGAACGAGAAAGCACGTCTGGAAGCCATGCAGAAGGTCAAAGTGATGCTGAACCGCAAGGCTCTGTCAGCAGACTATCTGAAAGACTTGATGAAAGTCATTCAGAGCGATGGACTCTCAGGCTACGAACTTCGCTTTATCAATCAACTAAAGCCGGCAGATTACCACAAACTGCCTGACCAGATAGACGAATACTATATCAATCGAATCATAGAGACTTGCAATCACGTGGATGATGGTGAGGAATCAATCATATTAGCAGAAGAATTAAAGTAGCATACGATATGGAGTTTAACAAAGCATATAACCGTGATGAATTTCTCTCATTCCTGAGAGTCAACTTCCTCCCAGAGGATTTCCGGCAGGAAATAAGCAGCGTAGAGAATCCTGTCCAGTTCCAATACACTCAGCAAGTAACACGCTTGGGAGAATGTGACTCACTTGGCTTGGTCATTTATGAAGTGAGACATAGTTCAAAGCATGATGCTCGCGTAGGTCTGACGAAAGAGGCATTCCGACTGCTGGCTGACAAGTTCTGCGAACGGGCCTTGGTTTTTTTCGTGCCTGAGGATGATAATAACAACTATCGTTTCTCCTTGATTGAGATTACACTTGATCAGTCGGAGACCTCATCACGTATCAGCCGCCGATACTCCAATCCTCACCGCTATTCTTATTACCTTGGTAAGGGCATCGCTTACTATACCCCCAACAAATATCTGAATGAATATGGTCGTGTGGTCAGTGTGGAGGATTTAAGGAATCGTTTCTCAGTGGAGGTGCTTACCAAAGCATTCTATCAGGAACTCAGCGACTGGTATGCTTGGGCTATCATGGTGGTACAGTTCCCTAACGACTTGAAGACGTTGGAGGATAATCAGAAATACAACTCTGAGGCCATGATTCGCTTGATAACCCGTCTCATCTTTGTCTGGTTCCTCAAGCAGCGTCACTTAGTGCCCGATGAGTTCTTCGATGAGCAATATATTGCCACAGAACTGATTGATGGCTTCACGCCTCATGACATAGTAAACCTATTCGGAAAGAGTTATGAGAGCAAATACTATAAAGGTGTTTTGCAAAACCTGTTTTTTGCCATGCTGAATAGTCCCATCACTCCAGAAGGTAAGGACACCATATCAGAACGTCGCTTCCGTAATGGTCGTGGAGACTATGACAACAACAAATTGATGCGTCATGAGGATTTGTTTATCAATCCCGATAAGTTTGTGGAACTGGCCAATAAATATGTGCCGTTCTTGAATGGTGGTTTGTTCGACTGTTTGGATGACAAAGACAAAGGCATTTATATTGATGCGTTCACCGACAGGAAGGTCATTAGCGACCAGTTGGTGATACCTGATTTCTTGTTCTTTGGTGACGAGGTGGGTAAAAACATCGACCTCTCCGAGTGGTATGGCGACAAGAAGAAAAAGAAGGTCAGCGCAAGTGGTATCATCGACATCCTGAAACGATATAACTTCACCGTTGAAGAGAACACGCCCTTCGACCAGGAAGTTTCGCTCGACCCAGAACTGTTAGGAAAAGTTTTTGAGAACCTACTGGCAGCATACAACCCAGAAACCCAAACCACAGCCCGAAAGCAGACGGGCTCGTTCTATACGCCCCGTGAGATTGTGCAGTATATGGTGGATGAAAGTCTGGTGGCTCATCTGAAGCGTACTGTGGGTGAGGATTTAGAGCCAGAATATCGTAGATTGATTCAATACACGGACGATGAACTGAACCTAAGTGATGAACAGAAGCGCCAGATTATGCAGTCACTCTATGATTGTAAGGTGCTCGACCCCGCCTGTGGTTCTGGTGCTTTCCCGATGGGTATGCTCCAGCAAATGGTGCATATACTAGGACAACTCGACCCCAACAACGAGCAATGGAAGGATATGATGCTCAACAATGCCATCAGTGAGACATCTGACGCCTACCACAATGCAACGGATGAAGAGCGTGCTGAGATTGTTGCCGACATCGAACGCAGTTTCAATGAAAGCATCAATCGTCCAGACTATGCCCGTAAACTCTACCTGATAGAGAACTGCATCTATGGTGTGGATATCCAGCCGATTGCCATTCAGATTAGCAAGCTCCGTTTCTTTATCTCCTTGGTGGTTGACCAGAAGACAAACAACAATCCTGTTGACAACTTTGGAATCCGTCCATTGCCTAACCTCGAAGCAAAGTTTGTAGCAGCAAATACATTAATAGGCATTGATAAGAAAGCTCCAGATCTCTTTACTTCAAATGCTGTTATTCAAAAAGAAGCAGAAATGAAAGATGCCAAGCATCGCATTTTCGGAGCAAAGACTGTTAAAACCAAAAGGAAATATAAGGAGCGTGTTACAGAATTAAGAGACGAACTTGCTAAGATGCTTGAAGATATTGGAGCTGTGGGCAACGAAGAAGCAAAACAATTGGCTTCTTGGGATATGTTTGACCAAAACGCGACATCATCTTTTTATGACTCAGAATGGATGTTCAACGTTAATAATGGATTCGATATTGTAATAGGAAATCCACCATATGGAGTTATAAATAAAAAGCAGAACAAGGGAGAATCTGTAACAGTTCCTCCACAGGTATTTAAGAAGTATAAAGAACTTGCAAAGTATAAACCCGCCCAAGGGGGGATGCTTAACATATTTAGATTATTTATCGTACAAAGTTATTTTCTATTGAAACGAGGTGGGGTCTTCTCTGAGATTTTCCCATTGGCTTTTGCTTGTGATGTTAGTGCATATAAACTTAGAGAGTTTGTTCAGAAAGAATGCTCGATTATTTCACTTGAGGCTTTCCCAGAAAGAGATAATCCTAAGAAACGTGTGTTTGAAAACGCCAAAATATCTGTCTGTATATTGACAATGTTAGCAAAACCTAATAAGAATTGTGAGTTTGATTTAAGAATTAATACGGATAGATTTGTTGATTTCACTATTAAAACTGGGCAAATATCGTATAGCGATATTAATAGGATGGACAGTCGCTATTTGACAATTCCTTTATCATCGCCCAAAGATTTATATATAATTCGGAATGTATTTATTAAGTCAAGAAAGTTTAGTGATTTCGGGAAATGTAATACCGGTGAGATTGATATGACTTTTTGTAAAGGCGCATTTACGAAGAATCCAAATGATATAAAGATGATTCGAGGCGCTAATCTTGATAGATATATTATTAAAGAAACAATGAGTCAAGGTGAAACCTTCTTTTTGAATAAAAACAAACTTAGTTCTATCAAAGATGTAAACGATTCTCTATTCTCCGAATCACGCATCGTAATGCAAGGTATTACAGGAGTAAATGAAAAAGTCCGCCTTAAAATGACGATATCCCAGAATTCATTTTGTGCTAATTCGGTGAACTATTGTTCTTTCAAAAAAGAGTCAAATTTATTTTTATATTTAGGGCTATTCAATAGTAAACTTCTAAATTATATTTTTAAGCAGTTTAGCACAAATAGTAATGTCAACGGATATGAGGTTGATAACCTACCTATTGTCACACCTATTCTCGAAGGAATCGGAGCAATTGCTTCTTCAATTGTTGCAGAAAAAACTCTAGATGAGAAAGCTGATACGAAACTTCTTGAATCAAAAATTGATCTCCTCGTCTATCACCTCTACGGCCTGACCTACAATGAAGTCCTCATTGTTGACCCAGAGACACCTATCACAAAAGAAGAATACGAACAGAACTTATAAAAATAAGGATTATGGAGCAGCAGTATTACGAAATTATATCTAATTTTTCACCAGTCCTTAACCTCGCATTGGCCTTGTTAAAGGGAAAAGGATATGGTGATGTTTGTGAAGTCATTTCGTCTTCTAAAACCTCTGTAGTTAATACAGAATATGATGGTTGGAATGGAGGAACTTACGGATACACAGTATATGTAAGTTTATCTGTGAAACAATACACATCTTTCTCGTCTGACGAAATTGCAGAAATGGAAAAATTGTTGTCAGAAGCATTAAACGAATCCATAAAAGGAAATGGTAATGACTATTTCAATGTTCAGATAGGACCGTCGTTAAGCAAAGAAGATATAGATTGGAATTTGATTGGTGGCCTAAATGGAAGAGCAACACTAAAACAAAACATAGACACGATAAAAAATATCATGGTATCTGTTGCAACAGGAGGCAATCGAATTCAAGAGGAAGAAGAAAGATATAAAAAACTTCAAGCTCAGGTAGGACGTGATTGTAAGAAATTAAACCTTACGTACAATAACACTTTTTATAGTTTATGGGATTGGTTTGGAAAATGGAAAGCTGATTTCCCCAAGTATCAAGAACGAAGAGTTTTTATTAATGACCTATTTGCTCCAACATTAGCATATTTTGAAGATACAGAAAGTTACAATAATATTGAAACAATTGTGGAATTAGATGATTGGGAAAGAATTAAGAGAACCGTTATTAAAATAAAAAGAGAAAGTAATAATGCCAAGGACGAGGAAGACTTTCAGACAATAGGTTTACTGTGTCGTGACGTCATCATCTCTTTAGCACAAGCCGTTTATAATCCTTTGATTCATGGAGCGACTGATGATACAGGAAAGCAAATTGGAAATGCTGATGCTGTTAGGATGATAGGGAATTATGTAAGTGTAGAATTGAATGGGAGTCACAATAAAGAATTAAGAGCTTATGCCAAGGCGACTAACGACTTAGCGAATCAATTAACGCACAAAAGAAGCGCAACAAAAAAAGATATGTTATTAATAGTATCTTCAACAATTGCACTTATTAATTTTATTGGAATAATTGAAGAAAAGTATTAATTATGGAAACAAAATACGATTATATCGTTAATATATTACTCGACAATTGGTTTATTGCTATTATAGCAATATTCGCAGTTGTTCTTACTGCAATACCTCAAGTTAGGGATGGTATAAAAACACTGTATTCGTTGTTCAAACGCAAAAAAGAATTTGTTAGCAAATATGCTGATGAGAAAATCACATTTGAAGTTAAGTTAAGAAGCCAAGACTTTGACGTGATAAAAATAAATGCAACAACTCACTCTTTGGGAGTTCGTGCAGAAAGAGAGTGGCTAAATAAATATTATCCTGGCTACGAGAATAATATGCAGTTATTAGACCACATAACTTTAGATGATGGAAAGACATTAACTTTTGACATACTACCTATACATAAAGGCAATAAGGAAAAAGACATTTACTTTGATATTACGGATTTTTATAGTGGAGCTCACGTGGAATTAACAGGAAGTACACATAAGTATGCTCAGCAGAAAATAAGAGACATTTATAACAAATAATTGAGAATTATGTCACGACTCAGCGATTTATACAAGGCAATGGACACATTGCGGAAAGAAGGCCTCTCATTGAATGAAGACTTGGAGAGACAAGTGAGCGAACTGGAAGAAGACATCATCAAGAAAGAGATTCTTCCTGTAGTCACAGAAACAATAGAACCCGCTCTGAAGCAGGTACAGCGTGAGTTGGTCTTGGTGGTTGACTATCATCCTGATATGCCTATTAGTGTAGCGTTGTCTCGTAAGACAAATATCACAGAACTGATAGATGCCAAGCGGTTGGAGGCTGATCCAGAGGTCGAACACAAGGAATTTGGCCCAAGGAAAAACAAGAGGACACAGATTGCTCCAAAGACCGGGTTGTGCATTCGAAGAAAGGACGGATCAATTCTTCAAGAGCATGATGCTGCTACTACGTTTACTGCCGCTATCATGGAAGCCGGATTGATGAGGGTGCGCGAACTGGATGTCAAGTTCTGCCGCATCAATGTGGTCTCCACAACCAAAGACAAGAAGTATGGCCATGCCCAGCGCGAGGCCGCCCCTGGCCTGTATGTCCTCACCCACAGCAGCACCAAAGACAAAAAGAAAATCTTGGATAAAATCAACACAGCCCTTCACATGGGTTGGAAGATAGAGATTGTGAAATAATACCGAATCGCTTTTATATAAGGTTCTAATAACATAAAGAAGACTATTATTATAAAACGACAAATAACAATATGGTGGATTTTGAATCTTACAAATTTAATTATGTATATGAATTTGCAGACATCATATATAATATGGTGGAAGATGAGACCATGTTTTGGGCATATGACAATGTACAACTAATTAATGCGGTTATACGATTTAACAAAGTAAGTCTACTTCATATTTATATATACACACAATTACTAAATTATCATAGCCGCTTATATAGGAAATGTGGTGACTGTTATGATGAAGATGCATATCACAAATGGGTTGAAATAGCAAGTTCCTATGGTGTAGAATTCAAAACAGAATATGATGGGGATGATGACGATGCGTTTTATCATTGGTATATTAATAATGAAATAGTGTTTCAAGAATTATTTCAGTATATCACAGATGAAGTTTTCTATTGTCTCTTCGCAAATCATCCTTTTTTAGTCAAGTTCAATAAAATTGTTGCAGCATTAATTAAAAATGAAAATGAAGAACGAGATTTTGATTTTCCCACTGAATACAAAGAAAAAAACGGAACTATAAAAAGATGCTCAATACCCCAATGGGCTAAAACTGCTACTTTTCATAGAGACCACGGTAGATGCGTTTTCTGTGGTAAAGATTTGACCAATGTATATTCTCATTCAAATGCAGTCAATTTTGACCACATAATACCACTAAACAAGTTTGGCGCTAATGATCCCTGTAATCTTCAAACTACATGTGAACACTGTAATAAATCGAAACAAGATAAGGAGGACAATCCACAATATAAATATGAACCTTGGTGGTAAGTATTTGCTAAAAGACAATATAAAATGCAAACTCAAATTCTAAAGCCCCGGAAGGTAACAAATCCAAACGATTGTTTGGATAGGAAGTCTTATTTATGTATCTGTAGTCTTTTATGCGATTCAAGAGCTATTACGGATGAAATCAAATATCATGATAAGACGTCAAATATTGATGGATATATTCAGTTGATAGATGAAAACGATTTACCTATAGGGAATTTATTTATTCAAGCTAAAACATATAAATCAAAGTATATAGGGCTTAATAAAGCCGAAATTCCCGCTTATTTTATTGGATATGCATCGTGGCTACACAATGAGATTTGCATATTCTTATCAGTAGATGCAGATGCGAACAAGATGTATTGGAAATATATATCTGATGACTACATTAATGAATATATACAATCCGGAGCAAGAGTTAGTCATATATATAATTTTAGAGAAGAAGAAATAATAACAAAAGAGAATGTCAATGTTACTGTAGAACAATGGAAACTGATTGTCAACGCAAAAAAAGCACAATATCCAAAGGAGAAAAAGAACGCAGAAAATACCATATCAGAAAATCTTTTAGCATTCCAATTGATTAATACAGATTTCCATAATCTGGAGAATTCCTTTATTGATCGGAAAGAAATTAATGAATTATATAAATGGGTCAAAGAAGAAATACAAGACACTGAGTCTCATTTGAAATTGCTTGTTGGTAATGCAGGTATGGGGAAAAGTGTAGTAATTAAAAAAGTAATTCAGAAATTGAGTGCTGATGGAATTAAATGTTTCGCAATTAAAGCAGACAAGCTCCAAACTCCCGTTGGATATACCAGTAATGAACACTTGGAATTATTGAGAAATACTTTTGCCAGTTTGAATCAGGAAAAAAGGTCTGTGCTAATTATAGATCAGATTGATGCCTTATCACAATATATAAATAGTGACAGAAACAAATTAGAAAACATCATAACCTTGATCAAACTCTTTTCTAGTGACGAAGAACTAAGAAACGTGAGGATCATCATATCATGCCGTTCTTTTGATTTAGAGTTTGACCCCAAACTGAGTTTGTTGGGACGTGAGCCTCAAATAAGACTTGGACTGTTGGATAAGGAAGATGTAGAGAAGGTACTTGATAGATTGAAAGTAGGTCTTTATAAAGAGTTAGATGATAAAACAAAATCAATACTGCAAACACCCCAGCACTTGAATCTGTTCTGCCGAGTATATACGAAAAATAAGAGAAAAGACTATTATTCTATAACAGATTTGTATGATGAGTTGTGGTTACAGACTATAGGTCTGGCTGAGGCTGATATTAACAAAGAGATTGCAGAAAGAATTCTCTTTAACTTGGCGCTGAAGATTTATAATGATGAAACCCTTACACCTCAATGGGATTATGACATATCAGAACTGAAAGAAGCAAATTATCTGATTAGTGAGGGCATTATTGAACATGAAAACAGTCAGGCAACTTTCTTTCACCAAAGTATGTATGATTATGTTTTTGCCCGTTACTATACGAAGGAAAAACGTTCACTGATTCAAGACTTGATGGCAGAGAAAAAACATCAAGGCATATTTGTACGCTCAACCGTTAATTTCATCTTGGATTATGAAAGGGCTATAAACACTAAACAATATAAAGAAGATGTAAAGACCATATTATTCTCTGGTAATATTAGAACACATATCCAGCTTATGCTATTGTGGGCAATGGCAAATAGGGTTGATGTTCTACCTTCGGAAAAGAAAAGTGTAAAAGATTTGTATGAACAGAATAAATTATTGTTCTACTCATTTATCAGACGGACATACAATAAGAATTGGTATCAGATAATAACACCACTCATTGCTAAGGAGATTAAGGCGATGAAAGTTGGTGATGTTGTCTATGAGAATGTTTATGGATATTTCCGGAATCACGTACAAACGAGTACGGAAGATGTATTTAAATTGATTGATAGCATAAAGGATGAAGAAACAAAAAATACTATTGCCAGAAATGTAATGCATGCAACTCCAGATTATTCATCAAGTGTTGTTACGAAATGGTATGATGTTATATGTGATACCCTCTTTAAAAAGGCAGATTTCCTAAAAAGTGCACTGCCGAGTAATCCCAAGTTTGTGCTTGATAATATCTCGGAATTAATAGATTATTTTTTAAATCCTCAAAAAAAAGAGAATTATCATGAAGAACGAGTTGTAGAAACAACGTTAGAGGAGATTTGCATTCCACTAATGGAGAAGTTCCCTGAAGATTTCTATCCTATTTTGCGTGATAGAATACTTTATGCGATAAATGAATATAGGGTCCCTTCATGGAAAGGTGAAATAGACTATAACAATGTATTCCCTCTAATGATGGATCAGCATCATCATGCACATGCCCTACATGAATGGTTTGGAGAGATATTAAAGAAACAAGTAAAACACAAAACGGAATCTGCTATAACAGACATAAAAAAACTGTTGAGTCAAAAGGAGTCAAGTTGCTATGGATTTGCTTTTAAAGCAATGAAAGAATCTCCCACCCTATTTACAGATGACATTATTGTTATTCTTAAAAATACAAAGTTGGTAGATAATTTGTTGTCTTATAGTGATGTGACTTATTATTTCTTGGAGATGTTAAGAGCATGGTTTCCGTTAGTTGATATTGACACATTGACCTTGTGTCAGGAACTTATATACGATTTTAAGTCGGATTCTGATATGGAACCAGATAAGAAAAGATCATTCACAGGAATATATTATCCGAATTTAGGTTATGACCAAAGAAAACTGATATGGGCAATACCAGAAAAACTGAGGAATAGTAAAATAAAACGCAGACAACAAGAACTGATAAGGAAATTTGGAGGCGAATGGAAAAATGAAAAACCGAATCATGACGTTACGGCCGCCTTTGTATGTGGCGGGCTGATGTCCGCAGAACAATACAAAACCGTATCATGTGAAGATTGGCAGAAATCTTTTTATGGTATCAAGGATTTTGCAAAAGGAAAGTATCGCCACTTTGACGAAAGGGCTCATGCTGACGCATTTAAACAATGTGTTAGTGAACGTCCTAATTATTTCGAGAAGTTTGTATTCCAGATGTTTGAAGAAGAGGATATTCCTGCTACTTATAAATTGTCAGGTCTTGATGGCTTGACAACGGCAGATTATCCAAAAGACCAATTGTTACCACTTCTTTGGAAAAGTATGGACATGTTCAATAAGTTGTCTAAGGAAGGTTATGGATACAGGCTTTTTGAGGTTATTGATAATTTCACAAGTACAGAAGGAGAACATATAGATAGAATTGAGGATTTCTTAAAAAGAATCATTCTTTCTGAATATAACTCGAAATATGATGCAAGTATTGAAGACCAATTTGACAAATCTATCTCAAACGAAACACTGAATGCTGGTGTCAATACTACTCAAGGACACGCCATAAAATCATTGACAAAAATAGGAACGCTATTGCAAAGAAAAACTGCAATATATGATTTCTTCTTGGATTCATGTGACAGACTATCTATAGAGCATCAATTAGCTGTCATGCTATATCTTCAGCAAAAGGAATGCTATGACAATGATCTATATAATAAGGTTATGTTTAGATATGCGAACAGACCTATTACCGATTATCTGTTTCTGAATGCGGATAGAATGCATTGGTTTTGGTGTAACAATCCTGAACAGATACTTCCATATTTCAAAATGATACTATCTAAGAGACGTGCAAAACCCATTTTAGTTCAGATTATGTTTTTCGGTATGCAGTATGAGAAGTCGAAAGAAATATCAAGAGAATTGTTCGAGAACCTCCTTTCTCAGAACGAAGAAAAGGTAATAAGAAAAATAATCCCATTAGCATACAAGCATTTGTCTGACGAGACCTATGGAGAACAAAGTGAGGCTTTCTTACGTAGATATGCAAAAGATAATCGGGATGAGATTAGACACTCTTATTTTATTTGGTGCGACAAAATGCCCGAATCAAAAATAGGTTTGTTTATGGAATTACTAACCTCATGGCTCAATAGCTCTATAGAGAATGGCTTTCATGAGATTGTTAAGCATCTTGAGAAATGTTGTAATAACTATCCGTATGAATGCTATCACTGCGTAAAGATGTTGATCGATAGCAAAAGTAATATTACCTATTATGACGAGGAAGAGTTACTCAAAATCCTATTGACGTGTTATCGTAAATTTATGGATGACGAGGAGAATGAAAAAGCAGATGAAGTTATGGATGTCTTTGATAATATGATGTTGAATTCATACTCAAACGGGATGGCTAAGGTTCTTAAGGAAATTGAGAATAATTAGTTTTAACAATAGTCCGTTAAATATTATGCTGCTTCAGCAGCGAAACTAAATATATCATTTACCCTTTCTTTATTTAATGGCGTGTTCGGATTCTTCTCGAACACGTCAATAATTCGTTGCGCGTAATAGGCATTGATCATCTTCGCTTTAGGTACTGTCTTTCAAAGTGTGTAAGTATTCCTTCTATTTTCTTCTCTCTTTCCAGTTTTTAAATTGATATATTCTTCTGGCATATGTCTTCTTTGTTTCCTCCATAGCCACAGCAGCCAATAGGAATATCACTGCCTTGTCTGACGGCATAGAGGTTCTCATACTTATGGTTCTCTTGTATTTTCTGTTTAACCTTTCAATCCAGTTGGTGGTGTATATGCACCTTTGTACTTCTATGGGGAAGTCCATGTACGTGAAGTAAGCTGCGTTACGCTCCGCCTTATACCTTCTCAAGGTTGGGTACTTCTTTTCCCATTTGTTCACAAAAGTAATGAAATGTTCGTATCCCTGCAAGGATTTCATCTCTTTATTCTCCAAGGAGAACACTTCGCCAAGTTCCTGGGCCACAGCCAACTTATCCTTATGGGATACGCTATTGAGTATCTGTCGCTTGACATGTGCCACGCAGAACTGATGTGCTGCCTGCGGAAAGGCAGCACAGACGGCATTCTCTATGCCTTGCAGCGCATCGGAAACGACAAGGTCAACCCCTTCGACGCCTCTTTCCTTCAACGCCTCAAGCTCCTCTTCCCAGCATACGGCCCCTTCCGTGGGATGATTGACTACGGTGAGCACCTCCCTGCTTCCGTCCTCCAACACACCCAGCATGGTATAGTAAGCCTCCTTGCATACCTGCCCGTCCCTGCGGGTGGAGATAAAGGTAGCATCAATGTAGACGGCTAAGTAATGCGGGGACAAGGCACGGCCCAGCCACAGCTCAACGTCCTCACGGCAACTCCTGGACAGATAGGAAACCTGCTGCTTGCTGTAAGCGCGGCCATAGATGCTGTCGGAGATCTCACCTATCTGTTGCGTAGTAAGTCCCTTGGTATAGAGAAGGTTGAACAGCCTCGCACGTTCCTCGCTTTCATTGCGTATCAGGCCCAAGAGAACGGGATAGAAGTTGCCGCTGCGGCTGCGAGGGATACGCAGGGAAAACTCAAAGCCGTGACTGTACCAACGTCGAGAACGGAAACCGTTGCATTGCTCATTGCCGTTTGCACTGACGAACAGCTCCCGTTCATGAAACATCAGAGAGTTCATAATTAAAGACTGAAGGGTAACAAAACCCTCGCTACTGCTTGTGTAATTCGAAAGAATTTCCGAAATTTGTGAATGTGTAAGCTTCATTTGTTCGTTTCTTTATGGTTTTCAAATACAAAGATAAGAATAAAATGGGCTTACACACATTTATAGGACACTACCTCGCTTTAAGGCGACCGATGGACGTACCAAGTTCCTTGCACATGATTTTCGCCACATTGAGTGCTGTGAATGAAGAGTTGAAAGCAAATTCAAGTTTTCTCTTGTCGCGTGCCTGACAATCGGTAAGACCGAGGAACTGCTTTG
>OGIR01000654.1_pt1 | contig 25595 bp, 24 predicted proteins | sample 1571831 | NCBI WGS metagenome assembly OGIR01 (sample SAMEA2582124, study PRJEB24529) | metagenome | biome: Human gut stool | place: China | collected 2011 | reverse complement strand
ATTGGTCAGTATTATTTATTTGAGTCCAGTGGCTAACTTATTCTTGAAATTTAGGGATACTTTTATTATAGAATGAAATCGCTTTAAAAATGACTATTATTTAAAATCTCTTGACTCGCCTCATCACTCATCGCTGAGCTGTAAGCCCACTGATGATTAGATAAATGGACCTGTGTTACATCGAATACTTACCATTACAATGGCGATTATATAAGCTTACTTGAATATTTAATTCGCACATTAACTTGCGAATAATATCCCCAGCCAAGTGAAGTGACCCCTTATAGTTGGACAAAGAATTCCAACTATAAGGAGTCACTTCAAATCCTCATGAGTTTGATATTTCTTACTTAAATTATTAGTACTTTGAGAAGTCGAAGGGTATTCATGAACAATTTGGACTTTTAGTTCTGATTTATATTTGGTTATACAAAAAAGTACCTCACAATCATTAGATTTCTTGTATAACCATTGTGTTCACGATATCAAGCTTGGAAAGAACCTGCAACTTCTTGCTAAACATCAGAAACTGACATTGCGATAAAATGCTTGACGCCAGCTTCGTCCATTACCTTAATTAGTGGCTTCATGGTAGGCGTAGCAACATAAGCATCAACACCAATCAATGCCCTCTTTATGCTCGCTAGACCGACCATTTTTTACATTTTTCCACCATAAACTGGGAAGACATCAAAATCGCCGTAGTCTAATGGCTTTACTCGCCGTAATAGGTCCATATCAGCTTCAGAAATTTCAAAATCGATTTCAGCATTTTCCTTCATGTGTTCTGGATTAGTAGTCTTTGGTAAGACAATCATTCCTAATTGCCAATCATACCGAATGCATAATTGTGGAACTGAAACGTTGTACTTTTTCGCCATCTTTTCAATTACGGGATTGTCCAAAGCAGCGCCGTGAGCAACTGGTGAATATGCTTCAACCGCAATGTCGTGTTCATGAGTAAATGATAAAAGATTGAATGGAGTATGACCAATATGAGCTAAAACTTGATCAACAGCGGGAACAGTATCACTATTCTTGATAATATTTTCAAGATCAGCTTTTTCAAAATTAGAAACCCCAATTGTCCGAATCTTACCCTCACTTACAGCATCTTCCATGGCCCGCCATGCCGCAAGATTTCCTTCAAGGTATCGATTGTCAGACTGATTTACTTCTTTCCATGGTTGGGGACTATGAATAATCATCATATCGATATAATCAAGCCTCATCTTTTCAAGAGTTTCATCAATCGACTTCTTGGTTACATCATAGTCTTTGTGTTCGGCAGCCACCTTTGAAGTAACAAAGATTTTATCCCGATCTATACCAGCTGTACGGACACCTTCACCGACTCCCCGCTCGTTTCCATATGCTTGAGCAGTATCAATGTGCCGGTAACCAATCTTAATCGCGTTCCGAACTGCTTCGGCTGCTTGATCATCATCAATCATCCAGGTTCCTAATGCAAACTTTGGAATTTTCACACCACTATTAAGAGTAATTGTCTCATCTAAAATCATTGTTCTCCATCCTTTCCTGGTTCGAATTCTATTTACAAAGCTATTGTCGTCATTTTTTCCATAAATGTAAACTGGTAAGCCTTGACCAGAATAATAAAAAAGAGGTTAAAGCTTAAAATTGCTCAACCTCAATCAAGTTCTTCTACTAATTTAATTAAAATTTCTGCCCATCATATAAAGGGACCGCATTTGACCATTTATCTCAGAAATCTGTGGTAATTTACCCCATTCTTTGTACCCGCAGGAGGTAAAAAGCCGATAGCTTGCTTGATTTTCAATATAAATATACGCAATTGCGGTTCTTATATCTAAATGATCCTCAATTTGTTTTTGCGCATATGTTAATAAATCATGGCCAAGATGTTGCCGTCGATAATCTTCATGAATATAAATAGCTATCTGGGCAGAATGATCATAGGCCGGATGCGGATAAAAATACTCAAGAGCACACCAGGCGATTACTTGTTCATTGACTGTCGCAACCCAAATTGGATGAGTACTGTCAAATTGCAGAAACCATTCACGTCGATCAGCAACTTCGATCGGTGCACTCTCATCGTTGACTTGTAGCGGAATAGCTTGATTAAATATGTCGACAATCGCTGGTAGATCATCTATTGTCGCTAGCCGAATTTGATAATCCATATCAAAGCTTCCTTACAGAATTTTTATCCATTAATTATTACTTGTCATAGAAATGCTGCCATTCTTTATTAACATTTTCGCGAGTTGTCTTTGTCCCAGTCCATGATGGAACTTTTACGACCCCATCAATCTTACTCTTAGGTACAAATCCCCAGTACCGACCATCATTAGAGACGCTTCGGTGATCCCCAAGAACAAAGTATTCACCTTTCGGAACTTTTGTGGCACCATTATTTTTCAACCAACTATTTTGAACCGAGATACTACGCAATGTCCAGTTTCCAGTTCCGGTTGTTCGTTGACTCTTACTAATGTAGTCTTGATTAATCTTTTTGCCATTAACATAAATATTTCCATTCTTAGAGCTAACAGTATCACCAGGAAGTCCAATTACTCGCTTAACATAATCAGTCTTGACCGATACTTGCGGATCAACACCATTAGCATCAAATACGACGACACTTCCATGATGGATCTTGGCAGTTTTCAAACAAAATACTCGTTCATTATTTTGTAAGTTTGGTTGCATGGATGGTCCATCAACCCGAACAATTTGAAAGAAAAACTGCTTAATTACTAATGCGATTATTAACCCGATTAAAATGGGAATAATCCAACTCATTGCTTCACGAAATGCTTTCATTATAATTCCTCAATTTCTTTATCTAACTGTTATTAATCATACAACTAGTAATAAAACCTGAAAAGTTATTTATAATAAATAATATATTATTTTCACATTTAATAACATTAAAAAGATATTAAGGGTCAAAAAGGGAGCGCGACAGAAGTCACTTGTGACTTCGTTTTCGAGCCCCCGCAAGCAACAATAGGCCTCTAACGTTCGGTTTTGCCGGACGTTAGAGGCCATTGTTGTACTGCGTATTTGCTTTTTATGAAAGTAACTTAACTTATGTCACAGTCCCTTTTAATTTTTATTTCTTTTCGACAAAGTACTTTTCGAAGTTCTTTTGATAGTTATGATTAATCCGTTGTTCCATTAACCACCGCATGAAATTCATGTCCTTGTCATAATGGAAAGTTGTTCCATAGCGGCCTTCTTTAATAAGCTTTTCAGCCTGCTTTTTAATTTCATTATTTTTAGCATACTGAAGGAAAGTCTTTTTTGAAACCCCAAGCCATAACTTGTAGTTGCTTTCATCCTTGTTTCCATAAATCGTCTCTTGATCTTTTAAGCTATCAAAAACGTAATCTTCAACGGGGAAAGTAGCAAGTTGATAGCCATTTAATGAAACGAAGAAACTACTACGACCTTGGCGAGGATTGAGGTCAAATACCTTGAATTGGCCATCACGACGGTCATATTTTAAATCAAAGTTAACAAATCCAGTAAATTCAATACTTTCAAGGAAATTCTTGATGTTGTCATAGATTTGTTGGTCATACGCTGGCATAATCGCAACATAATTACCAACATTTGCTGGATTACAATCTTCAAGAAGTGGGTGACCCAAACACATCATCTTTACCTTATGATCTTTATCGACATAACAATTGATGGTCCGCATATTACTATCATCACCAGGAATAAATTCTTGTAAAACGAGGTCCCCATTGTATGGACTATGCTCATAGATAATCTCAAGAACTTCCGCTAATCTTTCTGGTGTCTTAATAATATAAGCCTTTTCGTATCCTTCAAAGTTTCCCTTATGCCATTGCACCGCATCAGCAGCCTTTAAAGCAATTGGAAATTCAAATGGTGATTTATAGTTCTTGTAATCAAGGTCTGGTTTTAAAATATCGGTTTTAGGATAAGGCAAACCATACTTTTCACAGACATTGTAGAACTTCTCTTTATCCGTTAATGTTGCCACTTCATCATAATCAGCATATGGACAGAACATGTGCTTAGAAAGTTCTTTACGGTTTTTCGCAACTAATTCAGTATAGTCATCCCCACAACTAATTAAAACGGTCTTCTTGCCTTGTTTAGCAAACTCATCTGCCGCTTCAATTAAAACCTTCGTAAACACTTCTGGTGATTGTAATTGTTCATTATAATGCAACTCGACAATTTTTGAATAACGGGTTGGTGCCAATGGTTGGCGAGCATATAATTGCGACTTAATCCCATATTTTTCATACATCGACCGTGCCATTCCGTAAGCGTTGAAATCACTACCTAGAATCAATGGAACAAAAGGTTGTTCACTCATTAGATCCCCACTCCTCTTTATTTTTCTAGTTCATTAATATAATCACGTGCAATCTTCACATCCGTTGGGTAAGGGACATCTTCCCCATTAACTTTTTGATAAGGATCTTCACCTTTCCCTGCAAGGACTACAATATCATCATTTTCACTACCGTCAATTGCCTTTTTGATCGCCGTTTCGCGGTCCATTTCAAATTGAATATGTTTTACTTTATCATGATCAATATAAGAATCTATTTCCCGGGCAATAGTCATCGGATCCTCAAACCCTGGATCATCAGTCGTCAAAATTACTTCATCTGGTTGTTCTTCAGTTAAAGCTTTTCCAAACCCTGGACGGCGCGAAATGCCTTTATCACCGGTCGCTCCTAAGACAACTGTTACTTTGCCAGCATTAGTTTGTCGTTTTAAGAATGCCAAGAGTCGCTTCAAACTAGCGTAATTATGGGCATAATCAACATAAATTGTTCCATGGGTATTACTGTTAATCATTTCCATTCGACCACGGATGTGAACATGATTTAATGTTTTTACGGCATCATTAGCACTCGCCCCAGCTAATCCACTAGCAATGATTGCAGCGACCGCATTTCCTTCATTATAATCTCCAGGGACACTCGTTTTATAACGACCATCTAAGTTCAACTGCTTTGCTTTCTCAGTTAAGGCGGTCAACTCAAATTCACTTTCATGAAGATCTTCTAAATCATTTCGATATTCAAAATCTATTTGGGCATTGTCAGGTAATTCGATGTTTGCTCCCCGCCGTGCGAATAAGAAAATGTCTTCTGGTTGTGTAGTTGCCTTAGCAGTGTAATAAACATCGGTAAATTTTTCCGTTTCAGCATTGATTAAGCATTTAGCAGAATTTACTAATAATTGTTCCTTACAGTGAAGATAATCAGCAAAAGTTGGGTGCTCATTTCGTCCGATATGGTCTGGCGAAATATTTAAGAAAATTCCAACATCATACTTCAAGCCATAAATCCGGTTTTTCTTGTATGCTTGCGATGATACTTCCATTACTAAGTGCGTCATCCCGTTATCAACGGCAACGCGCATATCATGAAAAAGGTCTAAGGATTCAGGAGTAGTCAAATCAGATTTAAATTTATCTTCCGGCTTATTGCCTAAAATTCGATCAAGCGTTGAAAAAAGGGCAATATGATTAGCTGTACTTTGGGCTAAAATATGGTCAGCAAAATAAGCCGTTGTTGTTTTTCCTTTTGTTCCTGTAATTGCAATAATGAACAAATCATTTTGTGGATAGCCATAAAATGCTGCCCCCAGTAAAGACATTGCTTTTTGTTCATCGTTCACGATAATAGCTGGCAATCCTTCGCCCTCTGGATATTCTTTTTCAGCCACATACGCAATCGCACCTTTTTCTTTAGCAGATGCTAGGTATTTAGGCAAAAAATTTCCTTTACAAAAGAATAAAGTTCCTGATTTTACCTTCCGTGAATCATAGGACACGCTAGTTGCGGTAAAATCAGTCAAATTACTAACATGATCCAATAAATGGTGCTCGCGCAATAATGCTAAAGCAGGTGTAATATGCAATTCCATCTTGCAAATGACTCTCCTTCAATCTAATCTGCCCTATATTATTTCATTTTTTATCACAAAAATAAATAGGGTTATCAACTAACAAAAAAGGAGACTTAGAAGAGTCCTACAGCCCTTCGCCAGCCTCCTTTAATATTTTTCTATGCTTCTGTTGTAGCCGTTTTTTGTGCGCGGTCAATTCCTGATTCATCAGGTTTGAAGTTATCAATGAAGTATAACTTATACCACGTTAAGAAGGTGTAGATTGTCCAAATTTTACGACGACCATCCACCTTACCTTCGAAGTTATCATCGGCAAGTTTTAGAAGCTTTTCTTGATCAAAGAACTCTTTTACGAAGTCTTGTTCAAATAATTCACGCACTTCTTGGTAATATTTCTTTTCCCGAAGCCAAGCACGCACTGGGGTTGGGAAGCCCATCTTAGGCCGAGTAGCCCATTCTTCCGGTAAGTGCCGGTTAGCTGCCATCCGAAATGCCCATTTTGTATCTTTGTAGTTAAAGAGATACTTAGTTGGTGTTGTTTCAGCCACTTTCATTACCTCTTTATCAAGAAGTGGTACCCGAATTTCAACAGAGTTAGCCATACTCATCTTATCTGCCTTTAAGCAAATATCGCCAGGCATGAAACGATGCAAGTCAATATATTGCTTCTTTGCGACTTCATCGATATCTTTATCTTCCATCTTGTCAAAAAGTGGATTAAGAATATCGGCAATACTTGGTCCGCAATCAAATTCTGGTTGCAAGTAGTCAGCAGCTTCTTCAGGACTAAAGATGTATGCTTGGCCAATAAAAGTATCCCGTGCTGGCGCTAAGTTGCGGTACATATGCTCTTGGCCGTGGAAGTGTTTCCCATCTAACCACTTAGCAAACTTATACCGGCGTTCACGAGGCATCTTCTTTAGTTGGTCAGTTACCCACCGGATAAACTTAACTTTCGTATTAAAACCATAATCAATGTATCCCGCGAATAATTCATCGGCACCTTCACCAGAAAGAAGGGCCTTGTAGCCGTTATCCTTTGCCAACTTGTTCAAGAAGTATAAAGGAACAACAGATGGGTTAGAATCGGGTTCATCTAAGTAGTATTGAATCATTGGGAATGCATGAAAAGCTTCTTCATTAGTCAACTTTTCATCGGTATTCTTCAAGCCCATCTTAGCTGCTAATTCACGTGCTTGTTTGGTCTCATCGTAAGTACTATCAAATCCGATTGAGAACGTATTATCTGGACGCATCAAAGCCGTTACTAAACTTGAATCAACCCCCGCGGAAAGGAATGACCCAACCTTAATTCCTTTATCCGCAAAAGTATGTGCCTTAACAGAATTCTTAACAACATCATCAATCTTGTTAACAGCTTCATCAAATGTCTCGTCTTCTGGCTCAAAGTTTTCGTCCCAGTATTGAGTCATTTCAAACTGACCGTCTTTATAAGTGAAATAATGACCTTCCGGAAGCCGGTAAACACCCTTAAAGAAAGTTTCTTGAGTAACTGGGTATTGGAATGTCATGTATGGTTTAAGCGCTTCTTTATTAAGTTCTTTCTTAAAATTGGGATGATCAAGAAATGCCTTAATTTCAGACCCAACAAAGAAAGTACCGTTCATCTTAGCGTAATATAATGGTTTGATTCCAAAATGGTCACGGGCACCGAACATTTCTTTCGTCTTAAAATCCCAGATAACAAAGCCGAACATTCCGCGCAGCTTGTTAACAACATCCTTGCCCCATTCTTCGTATCCGTGCAAGATCACTTCAGTATCAGCATGTGTCTTAAATGTGTGACCCTTACTGATTAATTCTTCACGTAATTCTTCAAAATTGTAAATTTCACCGTTGAATTCAATGGCTTTTGAGCTATCTTCATTAAAGATTGGTTGATTACCAGACTTAACATCAATAAAACTCAAGCGCCGGAAGCCAAGTGCTACATCATCATCCACATATTGACCTTCCGCATCAGGTCCCCGGTGAATAATCCGGTCCTTCATTTTTTTGATTAATTGGTCTTTAATTTGTGGTTTTTCATTATCAACAAATGCAACAATCCCACACATTATAAATTTCCTCTTCTTTCTCTTAAATTCACGGATCACAAAATAGTTATTTAAAATTCATTATTAAAACTCGAACCTAAATTATACCATATAATGCCAAACTTAAGTATATTATCCCTTTGCTTTAAGAAAACCATAATAAAATCTGGAGAGCGGAGCCATTACTCTATTTCTCCAGATTTTATTTCCCGGGAAATTTTATTTACGATCCTTCTTGGAAAACTTCCCCTGGCGGACGTAAACACTCAAGATTGCAATATCAGCGGGGTTAACTCCACTAATTCGTGAGGCTTGGGCTAAAGTCTCTGGACGAATTTTTTCAAGCTTTTGACGTCCTTCAGTTGCTAGACCGTCAATATCAGCGTAATCGATATCATCCGGAATCCGTTTAGCTTCCATCCGCTTCATCCGTTCAACCTTAACTTCCTCTTTCTTGATGTAACCAGCATATTTTAATTGAATTTCAACCTGTTCAATCACATGACGATCAAGTTCCTGTTCTGGTGCCGGAATGAATTCGGCCAACGTTTGGTAATCAAAGTATGGTCGCTTCAAGAGGTCAGCTGCCGCAATCCCATCTTTTAAGCGGTTATCCCCGTGAGCTTCAATAAATTCATTAACCTTATCATCGCTTGGCTTGAGCTTAATTTCTTCTAATCGTTTAATTTCAGTTGCAACTTGACGCTTCTTCTCTTCCATTTTAGCAAGTCGATCATCACTAACTAAGCCAACATGATGGCCCATTTCCATTAACCGGAAATCAGCGTTATCATGCCGTAAAATTAGCCGATATTCTGCCCGACTTGTAAGTAAACGGTAAGGTTCTTTCGTTCCCTTTGTCACTAAGTCGTCGATCATCACGCCGATATATGCGTCCGAGCGCTTGAGGACAAATGGTTCCTTGCCTTGTGCCCGTAATCCTGCATTAATCCCCGCAATTAATCCTTGACCCGCTGCTTCTTCATAACCTGAAGAACCGTTTGTTTGGCCTGCAGTATAGAGATTCTTAATGATCTTAGTTTCCAGGGTTGGGTGAAGTTGGTACGGCGCAACTACATCGTATTCAATTGCATATCCAGGACGCATCATTTCAGCATTTTCTAACCCCTTGATTGAGTGCACGATCTTTTGTTGGATTTCTTCTGGCATTGATGTTGAGATTCCATCAAGATAGTACTCATCCGTATCCCGTCCTTCTGGTTCAAAGAAAACTTGATGCCGCGGCTTATCAGCAAAACGAACAATCTTATCTTCAATTGAAGGACAGTAGCGTGGTCCAACCCCCTTGATAACACCGGAGAACATCGGTGCCCGGCTAAGGTTTTCCCGAATAATGGCATGCGTCCCTTCATTTGTATAAGTTAACCAACAAGATAATTGTTCGTTAATTGGAATATAGGCACTATCAGGAGTATCAAAACTAAAGTGATGTGGTTCCACATCCCCTGGTTGTTCTTCCGTTACACTATAGTCGATTGTCTTTCCGTTAACCCGTGGTGGCGTTCCCGTCTTAAAACGTTCAAGATCAAAGCCAAGCTCTTCAAGGTTTTCCGAAAGTTTTACCGCTGACTTAGAGTTATTTGGACCAGATTCATACTGTAATTCACCAATAATGATCTTTCCGCGCGCTGCAGTACCAACAGTTAGTACAACTGTCTTAGCGTGGTAACGAGCTCCCGTATTAGTAATAACACCTTTGCAGACACCATCTTCAACGATTAATTGGTCAACAGTTGCTTGACGGAGAGTAAGATTTGGTTCTTCCTCAATTGTCTGCTTCATTGCACGGTGGTAAGCATGTTTATCTGCTTGGGCTCGTAATGCACGGACAGCGGGACCTTTACCGGTATTTAACATCCGCATTTGGACATAGGTCTTATCAATGTTATGACCCATTTCACCACCAAGAGCATCAATTTCACGGACCACGATTCCTTTTGCCGGGCCACCCACAGAGGGGTTGCATGGCATAAAAGCAACCATTTCAAGATTAATTGTTACCAATAAGGTCTTATTTCCCATCCGGGCTGCGGCAAGGGCAGCTTCACTTCCGGCATGACCCGCGCCGACAACAATTACATCGTATGATCCCGCTTCGTATTGAACGGCATCAGATGTTTGCAATGCTTCTGAACTCTTCATTCTTCTATTCCCTACTTTCCTAAACAGAATTGACTAAATAACTGGTCAAGCAACTCATCTTGGTAACTATCCCCAGTAATTTCACCTAATAATTCCCAACACCGGGTCATATCAATTTGAACCAGGTCTACCGGCATTCCATCATTAATTCCTTTTAAGACATCGCTTAAAGCATCATTAGCTTGGTGGAGTAAGCCAATGTGCCGAGCATTGGTAACCATTACATTATTCTGGTTGCTTTCAATCCCCTCGTTGAAGAACATGTGACCAATCTGTTCACCAAGTTGGTCCATTCCTTTATGGTTAACGATTGAAGTTTCAATAACGGCACTCTTGCCAGCTAGTGATTTCAATTCTGCTAAATCAACCTTGCGTGGAAGATCCGTCTTATTTAAGATGATGATCCGCTGCTTATCCTTGGTTGCTTCCAGTAATTGATGATCCTCCTCAGTTAATTCATTTGAACTATCAATCAAGAGAAGTACTAAGTCAGCGGCCCCCAAGGCTTTGCGACTCCGCTCTACCCCGATCTTTTCAACTTGGTCATTTGTATCGCGGATTCCTGCTGTATCAATTAACTTCAATGGCACCCCGTTGACATTGACGTATTCTTCAATTACGTCCCGGGTTGTCCCCGCAACATTTGTAACGATCGCTTTGTCTTCGTGAAGCAAGGAATTCAATAAACTTGATTTACCAACATTTGGCTGCCCGATGATTGCCGTTGCTAAACCATCTCGCAGAACCTTTCCCTGTTTAGCTGTTTTAAGAAGGCCTTGGATTCGTTGTTGAATGTCTTCTGCTTTTTCTTTTAAGAGCTTCGTCGTCATTTCTTCAACAGCATCATATTCTGGATAGTCGATATTAACCTCTACCTGCGCTAATACATCCAAAATATCCTGGCGCAAATTACGAATTAACCGCGACAAATCACCATCAAGCTGGTTTAATGCAACTTTCATCGATTTATCTGTCTTTGCGCGAATTAAATCCATTACCGCTTCTGATTGGGATAAATCGAGACGACCATTTAAAAAGGCCCGTTTAGTAAATTCACCTGGTTCTGCTATCCGGGCGCCAAAGCTTAATACCAATTGCAGAATACGGTTAGTTGCTAACAATCCCCCGTGACAGTTGATTTCAATCACGTCTTCACGCGTATAAGTATGAGGAGCGCGCATTACTGAAACCATCACTTCATCGACTTCTTGATCCGTATCAGGGTCGACAATATGACCATAGTTAATGGTATGAGTTGCTACTTTGGCGAGATCTTTTCCTTTGTAGATTCGTTGAGCAACTTTCACCGCATCATCCCCACTAATTCGGATAATGGAAATTCCACCTTCACCAACCGGCGTCGAAATTGCTGCAATCGTATCATTCTCGCTATTTGCCATCGCTACTTTACTCCTTTCTAACAAAAAAAGTGCTAGTCCATGCATAGTAATAAAAACATCACTAACATGGTCAAAGCACTTTCACTACTTTAACGAATATTAAACTTATAACCGCTCATATTCTAAGATCATTACCAGAAATTGTCAACAAATAAGTTAGTCTTGGGGAGCAATCACGATACTTCGGTAAGGTTCCCGACCATGGGAGTATGTTTTTACGTGGTGATTATTCTCAAGTTCATGGTGAATTTGTTTCCGTTCGCGAGCGGGCATGGGATCCATAAAAACTGCTTTCCCACTTGCAACTACTTCCATCGCCGCCTTTTGCGCTAGGTTGTGAACTGCTTCTTGACGCCGTTCACGATAATTTGAAGTATCAAGTTCAACATTTACTTTTGCCGCTCCATGATAATCCATGAATATATTACTAAGCTCTTCCATCGCATTGATCCGGCGACCGTGCTTACCGATCACTCGTCCATTTTCCTCAGTCTGGAGATTAATTTTGAGATCATGAGCTTCTAAATTAATAATCCGCGGTTCAACAGCAATACCTAATTCCTTAAATACTGTCCTTAGATACTCAACCAATTCTTTACTAGTTGCTTGAACCTTTTTAAGATTGGCTTGTTGCCGCCGCTTGATTTCAGCAGGACCGAGCTCATCTTCAGCGGAACTTAAGCTTGCAGGCTTTTGTTCTGGCTCTTTTGCCGGTTGCTCATCTTTTTCTTCCAGTGAGGGCATCGCAATTTCTTTATCTTTTATTACTGCATCCACTTGCGCTTGGCGTCGTCCAATTCCTAGAAAACCGTGCCGCGGCTGTTGAAGAACCGCAAATTCAATCGTTTGATTAACGGTTGGCTTCAATTGTGTACGGGCCTTTTCTTTTGCTTCTTCAATTGTTGTTCCAGTAAAAACTGCCATTTCTATCCCCCGTGAATTTAATTAATTTCCACTCTTTAAATTTATTACTAAATAAAAAGGCTCGCAACAACTTTACTTGTCACAGCCTTAATAACTTATTTCCGCCGACTTTGGTAAGCGCGACGTTTTGCTTTTTCAATCTTGCGACGTTTTGCTTTTTCAGCCCGTTGCTTTTCTTCACGTTCACGACGAATCTTAAATGGATTCTGAATGATAAGCGTTTGGACAACTTGGAAGGCATTTGTTACTACCCAGTATAAGGTAATAGCTGAAGAGAATCCCAATGCCATGAAGAATACCATAATCGGCATAAACCACGTCATTGTAGTTGTCATTGAGTTTTTTTCGGGCATTGAAGCCATGGATAACCATGAACTAATGAACGTAAATAATGCCGCTAGAATAGGCATGATGTAGTATGGGTCCGGGTGACCTAACTGAAGCCACAAGAAAGTTCCATTCCGTAAGGCTGAGGTCCGCCAGATTGCTTGATAAAGAGCCCACATAACTGGTAACTGAACCAGTAACGGAAGCATCGAAGCCCATGGATTAACTCCTGCTTCTTTATAGAGCTTCTGCGTTTCCATTTGCATCTTTTGCATTGACTCGCGATCACGTGATGAGTACTTTTTCTGAATTGCCTTTAGTTGAGGAGCAAGTTCTTGTGTCTTCATCATGGTCTTTGTTTGGTAGAACATCAATGGCAGTAAGATAATCCGGATGATGATCGTAAAGATAATGATCCCCATTCCATATCCGCCAAAGTGCTTTGATAACCAAATGATAAATTGTGAACAGTTATAGATAATGTAGTGGTCCCAGATACCAGTACTATGACTAGTAATTGGCTTATTGGAGCAAGCAGCTAAAAATAGGGTTAAACTCATGATTGCTCCCAAGCTTAGGAATTTTTTTGTTTTCTTATTCAAATCCTAATCCTCACTTTTTTCATCTAACAAATGTGCCCGCTTTAAAACGTGCACTAGGTTTTTCTTTGTTTCTGCCATTGATAAACCATCTGCCGCTGACCGAGCAATAACCAAGAAATCAACATCAGACCGTAATTGCGGTTTCACCTCTAATAATGTTTGACGAATACGCCGCTTAACCCAATTACGATGAACAGCATTTCCAATCTTCTTCCCGACAGAAATACCGACACGAAAATGTTTTTGTCCTGGCTTTTCCATTTGATATACGACAAATTTGTGGTTGGCCACGGAATTATGGGTTTCAAAAACCCGTTGAAACTCACTTTCCTTTTTTACGCGATATGATTTTCTCATTTGTATAATCCCCAGCCTTAATTTAAGTAGATATAAAAATAGGGCCGGGCATACGACAACTTTAACGATTCAAATTGCTCGTCAAGCTGACTGCCCTGCCCCACACAATAAAAAAAGCCACTATAAAAGTGGCCGTGGTTATGCAGATAATACTTTTCTGCCCTTTTGACGCCGACGTGCTAATACCTTACGGCCGTTACTGGTGCTCATGCGCTTACGGAAGCCATGGACACGTGCACGGTGACGCTTCTTTGGTTGAAACGTGCGCTTCATACAATTGCACCTCCTATTAAATTCGAGTGGTTTGGTTTCTAGAGTCTAAAAGACGATCTCTTCAAACATACTTTGGTAGTATAACACACTTACCGAAATTAATAAACGGCGAATTTTTATTTAAATTTTTTTGATTATTAACAAAATTGGTAAAATAATCCACAGCGTTGTGTAAATTCATAATTTGTGGACAAGTTATCAACAATGTTTTTCAGCGGTTATCCCCAAATCCACACCTGTTGATAAAGTTATCCACAACCACCCTTTCATGTGTTGATAACTCTCTAATTCACTACTATATCAATAGCGTATATCAACATAATTCTGTGGATAAGTGAGAATAAAATCTCTTTTTCCCCATTTTTCACAAGAATATTATTAATTTACACACAGTGTTGTGTAAACTTTTTTATTATTATCCACTTGGTTGTGGAAAACTTTCCCATGTAATGATAAAATACCGTTTGTAATTTAATACTTTAGGAGGAAATTATTTTGACTGAGCTCGATTCTCTGTGGGAAGCGATCCAAAATTCATTTCGTCAGGATACCACTCCGGTTACCTTTGACACTTTGATTGCTCCGGCAAAAGCAATTTCTCTCTCTCAAAATCAACTGGAAATCGAGGTGCCCACTCCGGTGCACCGCGATTTTTGGCGCAAAAATTTAAATACGCAGCTTAAAGAATTCGCTCAACGGGAATTGGGACGAAACATTGAGCCGCATTATGTTTTAGAGGGAGAATTTACCTATACAAATAAAAAAACAGAAGATGATCCAACTCCTTCTTTTGAGATGGATACTCCTCTTAATCCTCATTACAACTTTGGAACATTCGTTGTTGGAGAAGGAAACAAGATGGCACACGCTGCAGCATTTGCCGTTGCCGAAAGTCCAGGTAGTCTTTACAACCCACTCTTTATTTATGGGGGGGTTGGTTTAGGCAAGACCCACTTAATGGAAGCGATCGGTAACCATATGCTTCAAGTTAATCCAAATTCGCGTGTCAAATATGTGACGAGTGAGGATTTTACCAACGATTATATCAATGCTATTCGTAATAATACGACTGAACAACTAAGAGAAGAATACCGTAACCTCGATCTCCTATTAATTGATGATATTCAATTTTTAGCTAATAAAGAGGGGACTCAACTAGAATTTTTCAATACTTTTAATGCCCTTCATGATCGCAAAAAACAAATCGTTATGACATCTGATCGAATTCCAAATGAGATTCCTGAACTGCAAGACCGGCTTGTATCACGTTTCAGGTGGGGACTTACTGTCGAAATTACTCCTCCTGACTTAGAGACGCGAATTGCCATCTTACGGAGCAAAGTTGAAGAAGATCATATTGATATTGGAAACGACACCCTTAACTATATTGCCGGTCAAATTGATACAAACATTCGTGAACTGGAAGGAGCCTTAACAAAGGTTCAAGCATTTGCTAATTTAAGCGGCGAGCGAATCACGCCAAGCTTAGCATCCCAAGCATTAAAAGGGCTTCACCGCGTAGCCAAAAACGAAATATCAATCGCTACAATTCAAAAACAAGTTGCTGATTTTTATAATATAACTCAGGGAGATATCCTCGGTAAAAAGCGAGTTAAACAAATTGTCATGCCTCGTCAAATCGCCATGTACCTTTCTCGAGAACTCACCGATTCTTCTTTGCCAAAAATCGGCAACAAATTCGGCGGCAAAGACCACACCACCGTTTTACATGCTATCGATAAAATCGAGACAGAACTAAAAAAGGATACTGACTTGCAAAACGATATTACAAAGTTAAAAGCTAAGCTACGATCATAACTTGTGGATAAGTGCAATAATTATCCTCAAACTTATCCACAAGTTATCAACAGGTGGATAAGTCGCAATAAAAGGTGTTTGAATAGTTTTCCACAGTATTAACAGGCCCTACTACTACGACTATATTTTAAACTATTAAATATATTTATATACTTACACAAAAGGACTGAAACATATGAATTTTACAATTAACCGATCTGCATTCATTAGTCAATTAAATAATGTCTTACGTGCTATTTCATCCAAAACCACGATTCCAATTCTTACTGGATTAAAGATGGTAGTAAACGAAGACAACATTGTGTTAACTGGTAGTAATTCTGACATCACTATCGAAAGTGTTATTAATGCTAATGATGCTGATAACGATTTAACAATTGAAGAAACTGGAGCTATTGTATTACCAGCCCGCTTCTTCAGTGACATTGTTAAAAAGCTGCCCGATAAAAAAGTAACTATTGAAGTTACAAGTGGATTTCAAGCAGATATTACTTCCGGTTCAGCTAAGTTCCAAATTAATGGACAAGATGCTGAAAACTTTCCACATTTACCAGAAATTGAAACAAATAAATCAGTAACCCTTCCTAACGACATCCTTAAAGAAGTAATTCGCCAAACAGTCATTGCGGTATCTAAGCAAGAAAGTCGACCAATCCTTGCTGGGGTGCACATGACTTTAAAAGATGGCGTCCTAACAGCTGTTGCAACAGATAGTCATCGACTTGCACAACGGAAAGTGGTCCTCGAAAATATTGATAACGGCATAGATTTTGATGTGATCATTCCCGGAAAGAGCATGGAAGAGCTTTCTGGAATGATTAGCGATGTCCATGAAGATGTACAAATGCAGGTAACTGAAAATCAAGTATTGTTTATCTTTGGTAATACTCATTTCTATTCTCGATTACTAGAAGGAAACTACCCTGAAACTAGTCAATTAATTCCACAAACTGCTGATACAACAGTTGAACTAGAAGCTGGGGCATTTTTATCATCAATTGAGCGTGCTTCACTTTTATCTCATGAAAGCCGTAACGATGTGGTTAAGTTAAGTCTAAAGCCATCAGAAAATCTTGTCCGAATTAGTGGTGATTCTCCAGATATCGGTACCGTTGAAGAAGAGGTAGTAACGTCTGCTCTTGATGGTAATGATCTTGAAATCTCGTTCAATCCTAACTATATGAAAGATGCTTTGCGTTCTTTTGGTCAAGCGACGATCAAGATTTCATTTACTTCACCATTGCGACCATTTACCTTGGTGCCAACAGAAGATCAAGAAAATTTTGTCCACTTAATTACGCCAGTACGGACATTTTAAGCATAAAAAAGAGGATGTTGAAATTTTTACAACATCCTCTTTTTGTGTAATTGTGAATTTAGATTTTAGAAGAGTGTCGGGACTAATCCACCATCAAGTCGGAGTGCTTCACCGGAAAATGATGATGAATATGGACTAGCTACAAAAGCAGTAAAACGACCAACTTCTTCTGGACGAATTAATCGTTGAATTTATGAAAGTGGACGATGATTTTTCATGAAGTCACTTTCCCATTTATTTTTAGGAACATCTGTATTGCTATACATGTCAACAAGCATTTGTTGGACTCCTTCTGTAAGAGTTAAACCAGGCATTATAGTATTAACTGTTACATGGGTACCTTTAGTCAACTTAGATAAATTTTTTGCTAATGACAAGTTCATTGTCTTTGTCAAACTATATTGTGGCATTTCGCCAGATGGCATAACAGCTTCTTCGCTGGCAATAAAAATAATTCTCCCAAAATCCTGTTCAAGCATTTTAGGTAAATAGAATTTAGCAAGAGCATTACCTGAATAGAAGTTAACATCGATAAAGTGTTGCCAAGTTTCTTCAGAAATGTCGAAGTAATCCATCGGTTTAAAAATTCCCATATTATTTACTAAAATATCAATCTTTGGGAATGCTGCAAATAGTTCTTGACGTTGTTGTGATTGGGAAATATCGTATGCTGCCCCTTGAGGATTAGTATCTGGGAATTGCTCTTTAATTTCGCTAACAATGGTATCAACATCTGCTTTTTTTACGACCATTGATAATAACATTTGTGCCTTCTTTTGCCATTTCAATTGCAATTGCTTTGCCAATTCTCTTAGTTGACCCTGTAATTAAAGCTATTTTTCCAGTTAAACCTAAATCCATATTCATCTACCTCTAATAAATATTTATCTAATTATATTTCACCGCTAACTTTTGACAAGTAAAATGCATTAGTATACTCAATTATAGTTAGACTGAGAATAATTTTAATTAACATTTTTGATTTATATTCAGATTTTTGACCATAGAGCAAATTTAACCGAATTTTGATAAAAAAGGCTAAATTAAGTTAATGCGCTCAGAAAGGCTAATAACGCAAAATTAGGCCGAATAATGTGGTATAATAGAATTACAAAAGTAGGTGAAAAAGATGGAAGAAAAGTCAGTGTTGATTGATAGTCCATTTATTACACTCGGCCAGTTACTCAAAGAAGAGGGGATTATTCCTACTGGCGGAGCAGCTAAATGGTTTCTAAAAGAAAATACTGTATTAGTAAATGATGAGCCAGATGATCGGCGGGGACGCAAATTGTATCCCGAAGATAAGATTCAAATTCCTGACCACCAATTACTTGTTATTAAGAGTAAGTAGGGATAAGCATGATTCTGACGGAATTGCATTTACATCACTTTCGAAATTATCAGGATCTAACCGTTCACTTCAACCCTGGAGTGAACGTTTTAATTGGCCATAATGCACAAGGTAAAACGAATATGCTAGAGGCAATCTATGTCCTTTCCCTGACCAAGAGTCATCGAACAAGTAATGACCATGAACTTATTAATTGGCAAGAAAAATCGGCCCTAATAAGTGGCACAGTAGAAAAAAGTATTGGTAAGATTCCGCTTGAATTACAATTCTCGAGTAAGGGAAAAAAGGCAAAGGTAAATCATTTAGAACAAGCGCGATTATCACAATATGTGGGTCAACTAAATGCAATATTATTTGCCCCAGAGGACTTGTCGTTGGTAAAAGGGTCACCAGCTTTACGTCGCCACTTTATGGATCGAGAGTTTAGTCAGATGAGTAGCAAATACCTCTACAATGCAGGCCAATATCGCACACTCTTACGACAAAAAAACAAATATTTAAAGCAACTAAAATATAAGCAACAAACTGACCGTGTCCTTTTAGGGGTCCTATCTGATCAGCTTGCTGCTTTTGGTGCGGAAGTAATTATTGCCCGTCAACATTTTTTAAAGCACCTTGAAGGATGGGCAGCGGATTTACATCAAGAAATTTCACTAAATAAGGAATCATTACGGCTTGAGTATGTCAATCAATTAAAGGTTAATGATGATACTACTGTTGAAGAGGCTTATCAGGCACTTTTTAAGTTATATCAGGATAATGAACAGCGTGAAATCGAGCAAGGGACAACAATTTATGGTCCTCATCGTGATGATATCCGCTTTCTGGTAAATAATAAAAACGTGCAGGCTTTTGGATCGCAAGGACAACAGCGAACGACAGCACTATCAGTAAAACTAGCAGAGATTGATTTGATGAAAGAGCAAACAGGCGAGTATCCATTATTATTATTAGACGATGTGTTATCTGAACTAGATACAATTCGACAAACACACCTGTTAACAGCCATTCAGAATAAAGTCCAAACATTTTTGACGACAACTAGTCTGAGTGATGTTGCTCGCCAGCTAATTAATGAACCTACGATTTTTGAAATTGAGCACGGCACTTTGAATAAGGAGGAAGTAAAGTGAGCAACGAACAACAAAAAGAAACCAAGATGGAATTGGCTAGCGAATATGATGCTAGTCAAATTCAGGTTTTAAAGGGATTGGATGCAGTTCGAAAGCGTCCCGGAATGTACATTGGTTCCACTTCAGCCCAGGGACTTCATCACCTTGTTTGGGAAATTGTTGATAACGGAATTGACGAAGCCTTAGCAGGATTTTGTGATGAAATTAATGTTGTAGTTAATCCCGATAACAGTATTACTGTTAAGGATAATGGACGTGGAATTCCAGTTGATACGCAAAAAGAAACTGGAAAGTCAGCCCTAGAAACTGTCTTTACTGTTCTCCACGCCGGAGGAAAATTTGGTGGCGGCGGATATAAGGTTTCTGGAGGTCTTCACGGGGTAGGGGCATCTGTTGTAAATGCCTTATCTACTGAATTGGATGTTAAAGTTGCTCGTCAAGGTAAACGTTACTACATGGATTTTGATCATGGGCACGTTAAGTCTGCAATGAAGGTAATTGAAGAAGGACTTCCAGAAACTGAGCATGGTACGACCGTTCATTTTAAGCCGGATCCGGAAATTTTCCGTGAAACAACGACTTACAATATTAAAACTTTAACTGATCGTTTAAGAGAGTTAGCCTTCTTAAATAAAGGACTTAAAATTACGATCGAAGACTTACGACAAGCAGACCATGAACGGAAAGAATTCCATTATGAAGGTGGGATTCGGCATTATGTTGAATACCTTAATGAAGATCAAAATGTCTTATTTGATCCACCAATTTACGTGGAAGGTAAAGAAAACGATATTACTGTTGAAGTTTCCTTACAATATACAGATTCATACCGTAGCAACTTACTAACTTTTACTAACAATATTCATACTTACGAAGGTGGAACTCATGAGACCGGATTTAAGATGGCTCTTACACGTGTTATTAACGACTACGGCCACAAAGCAGGTATCTTAAAGTCTAATGAGACCTTATCAGGGGATGATGTACGTGAAGGTTTAACTGCCGTTGTCTCCATTAAGCACCCTGATCCGCAATTCGAGGGGCAAACTAAGACTAAGTTAGGAAATTCAGATGCACGAACAGCGACTGACCATGTCTTCGCGGCAACATTTAACCGGTTCTTATTAGAACACCCAGACGAAGCGCGGCAAATTATTGAAAAAGGTCAACTCGCTTCCAAAGCACGGGTGGCTGCTAAACGGGCACGTGAAGTTACCCGTAAAAAGAGTGGTCTTGAAATTAGTAATTTACCAGGTAAGTTAGCTGATAACACAAGTAAGGATCCTGAAATTTCAGAATTATTTATTGTCGAGGGTGATTCTGCCGGTGGTTCAGCAAAGCAGGGACGTTCTCGCCTCACCCAGGCAATCCTTCCAATCCGCGGAAAGATCTTGAATGTTGAAAAAGCAACTCTTGATCGAGTCCTAGCTAATGACGAAATTCGTTCTTTATTTACCGCTCTTGGAACAGGATTTGGTGATGACTTTGATATTACAAAGGCTAATTACCATAAATTAATTATCATGACTGATGCGGATGTCGATGGTGCTCATATTCGGACATTACTGCTAACCTTGTTCTACCGCTTTATGAAACCAATGATTACGCATGGGTATGTTTATATTGCTCAGCCACCGCTATATCAAGTTCGGCAAGGTAAATTTGTAAAATACATTGACTCTGATGAAGAACTAGAACAGGTTGTAAGCTCACTACAACCAAGTCCTAAGCCAGTTATTCAGCGTTACAAAGGGTTAGGTGAAATGGATGCTGAGCAATTATGGGAAACGACAATGGACCCAGAAAATCGGCACCTATTACGAGTAAAATTAGACGACGCAGAACAGGCTGATAAGATTTTCCCAATGCTAATGGGAACCAAGGTCGGACCACGGCGCGACTTTATTGAACAAAATGCTAAGTTCGTTGAGAATCTTGACCTGTAATTAACTGTTGTTTACTGCTAACGCAAAAAAGGAGGAACGACATTGGCTGAACAAGATATGCCTAATCGAATCACGGATGTAAATCTTACGAGTCAGATGAAAAACTCATTCTTGGATTATGCAATGAGTGTTATTGTTTCACGTGCGCTTCCAGACGTCCGTGATGGGTTAAAACCGGTACAACGCCGGATTCTATATGGAATGAATGAATTAGGGGTTACTCCTGATAAGCCTTACAAGAAGTCAGCCCGGATTGTCGGGGATGTAATGGGTAAGTTCCACCCTCATGGTGACTCTTCAATTTATGAAGGACTTGTGCGAATGGCTCAAGACTTTAGTTATCGTTACATGCTTGTTGATGGTCACGGTAACTTCGGGTCGGTTGATGGTGATGGAGCGGCCGCCATGCGTTATACCGAAGCAAAGATGAGTAAAATTGCGGTTGAAATGCTTCGGGATATCAATAAAGATACCGTTGATTTCCATGATAACTATGATGGTACTGAAAAAGAACCGGATGTATTACCAGCTCGTTTTCCTAACTTATTAGTTAACGGTGCCTCAGGGATTGCCGTGGGGATGGCTACTAATATTCCAACTCATAATTTAGGTGAGGTTATTAATAGCCTTCATATGTTAATGAATGACCCTGATATTACAACTGAAGGCCTAATGAAGGCTATTCCTGGCCCTGACTTTCCAACTGGTGGAGTAGTAATGGGAAAGTCTGGTATTCGTAAAGCATATGAAACTGGCCGGGGAACTATTATTGTTCGAGCAAAAGTTGATATTGAAGAACAAAAAAATGGTAAGCAACGGATCATTATTCACGAAATTCCATACATGGTTAATAAGGCAAAGTTAATTGAACGAATTGCTGAATTAGCTCGAAATAAAGATATCGATGGAATTACTGATGTTAATGACGAAACTGACCGTGACGGAATGCGAATCGTAATTGATGTTCGTCGTGATGCGAGTGCGGAAGTTATCTTGAATAACCTTTACAAGATGACTTTGATGCAAACAACTTTTAACTTCAATATGCTAGCAATTGTTAATGGTGCTCCAAAGATTTTAAGCTTAAAACAAATTTTGCAACATTATCTGGAACACCAAGAATCAGTTGTACGGCGCCGGACAGAATTTGAATTAAAGAAAGCACAAAATCGTGCGCACATTGTTGCCGGATTGCGGATCGCTTTAGACCATATTGATGAGATAATTAATATTATTCGTAATTCACAAACAAGTGAAGTAGCGAAAAATGAGTTGATGAATAATTATGGTTTATCAGATCGGCAGGCACAAGCTATTCTTGATATGCGGTTAGTTCGGTTGACTGGCCTAGAACGGGAAAAGATAGAGGATGAATACCAAAAATTAATGGCAGCAATTGCCGATTACAAGGATATTCTTGCTCATCGCGAACGGATTAATCAAATCATTTATGATGAATTGATGGAAATTCAAAAACGTTTTGGGGATGAACGCCGGACTGAGCTTCAAGTTGGTGATATTACCAATATTGAGGATGAAGACCTAATTGAAGAAGAAGATATTATCGTTGCCTTGACCCACAATGGATACATTAAACGTCTTCCGGTTGATGAATTTAAGTCTCAGCATCGTGGTGGTCGTGGTGTTAAGGGAATGGGCGTTCATAAAGATGACTTTATTGAACAACTAATTTCTAGTTCAACTCATGATATGTTGCTCTTCTTCACGAATTCAGGAAAAGTATACTCAATGAAGGGGTATGAAGTTCCTGAATATGGCCGGGCTGCTCAAGGAATTCCAATTATTAACCTTCTTGGGATTAATAATAAAGAGAAAATTAGCGCTGTTATCAATGTTTCACATGAAACTAACGATGACGATAAATACCTCTTCTTTACTACTAAGCTAGGAACCGTTAAACGGACAGCAGTAACAGAATTTAAGAATATTCGAAGCAATGGATTAAAGGCGCTTAATCTTCATGAAAACGACGAATTGATCGATGTAGAAGTTATTAGTGAAGATCAGCCAATGATTATTGGTACTCATAATGGATATGCTCTTAGCTTTAAATCATCAGTTGTTCGGTCAATGGGACGAAGCGCGGCTGGAGTTCGTGGGATTCGCTTACGAGATGAAGACTATGTAATTGGCGCTGCCCCTCTTAATCCTGATAGCAAGGTTCTTGTAATTAGTGAAAATGGTTTTGGAAAACAAACTCCTGCTTCTGAATACCCAATCAAAGGACGTGGCGGACTAGGGGTTAAGACAGTCAATGTTACTGCAAAGAATGGTCCGTTAGTTGGTTTAACAACTGTCAATGGTGATGAAGACATTATGTTAGTTACTGACCAGGGAGTAATTATTCGTTTTGACATTGAAAGTGTATCGCAAACTGGACGCTCTGCTGTTGGTGTCCACTTAATTAAGATGGATAATGGTGCCCGTGTTGCTACGATTGCAAAAGTGGATAAAGAAGTCGATGAGGAGACTGAAGAAGCTACTAACAATTCCTCACAAGAAGAAAATCAACCAACGGAAAATTAAAAATAAAGTGAGAAAGTAGATATTTTACGTATATATAGTTATAGTGACCGCAACATTTAGGATTTCTTGTTAGATGTTCCTTGTTTTAAATAGAATTTTATGCTATATTTTATGTCTGTGAGTATACGTAATGACGTCTACTTTCCTTGTTCTTCTCAAATAGCGAGAAGAGCCAGAGTCCATAAGGAGGTGTAACATTCATGGAAACACGCAAATATGAAATTACTTACATCATTCGTCCTGATATCGAAGAATCTGCAAAGAGCGAATTGGTAGACCGCTTCGACAAGATCTTGGCGGACAATGGTGCAACTATCGCTGACTCAAAGGATTGGTCAACTCGTCGTTTTGCTTACCCAATCGCTAAGTACACTGAAGGTACTTACCACGTGGTAAACTTGACTACTGATTCAGATCAAGCTTTAAACGAATTTGATCGTTTAGCTAAGTTCAGTGATGATATCCTACGTCACATGATTGTTAAGCTTGATGCTTAATTAATTTGTCAATAAAGTAAAGAGAGGAGAAAGATCTATGCTTAATCGTGCAGTCTTAACTGGGCGTTTAACAAGAGATCCCGAGTTGCGGTACACAACCAGCGGGACAGCAGTTGTTTCATTTACGTTAGCTGTTGATCGGCAATTCCGAAACCAAAATGGTGATCGTGATGCTGATTTTATCAATTGCGTTATTTGGCGTAAATCCGCTGAAAACTTTAGTAACTTTACGCATAAGGGTTCACTTGTTGGAATTGAAGGGCGTATTCAAACCCGGAATTATGAAAACCAACAGGGTAACCGTGTATATGTTACCGAAGTTGTTGTAGATAATTTTGCATTGTTAGAACCTCGTCAAAATGGTGGTATGAACCAATCAGGGATGCAACAACCATTTAACAATAACCAACAATCGTTTGGTGCTCAGGCTCCACAATATGGCAGTCAACCACAACCCGGAAATAATGCTCCTCAAAGTAATCCGTCACCAAGTATGGACAATGGTTTCGATCCCAATCAAAATGCTGGCAACCAGTTCCCTGGAAGCAGTGATGATGGTGGTCAATCCATTGATTTAGCTGATGACGAATTACCATTCTAAATAAATTTTTACTCAGAATAGGAGGGTAATTTCATGGCACAACAACGTCGGGGCGGACGTCGTCGTCGTAAGGTCGACTTCATCGCCGCAAACCACATCGAATACATCGATTACAAAGACACTGATTTATTACGTCGGTTCATTTCTGAACGTGGTAAGATCTTACCACGTCGGGTTACTGGTACTAGTGCTAAGAACCAACGTAAGTTAACTATCGCTATCAAGCGTGCACGGATTATGGGTCTTTTGCCATTCGTTGCAGAAGACTAGTTTCCGCAAGAATAAAAATAATAAAGAGGCCGAGGTTTACTCAGCCTCTTTATTATTTCCCGAAATGTCAATTTAAATTAGAAAAATGTTGAAAGCTGTTCATCTGTGACGTG
>OGIR01000640.1_pt1 | contig 25920 bp, 26 predicted proteins | sample 1571831 | NCBI WGS metagenome assembly OGIR01 (sample SAMEA2582124, study PRJEB24529) | metagenome | biome: Human gut stool | place: China | collected 2011 | reverse complement strand
CGAAAAAACGTGCGACAACCTTGAAATCGCTTTTAAACATTTCAAGCTGTTCATCCGTACAACTGGTGGGTAATCGTCCTTACACATTTTTCCATCCTCTATTCTGACTCCTTCTCTCCAATCGCTGCCTCCATGACCGATTCCACTGACACCACTTCCGGTCCATCCGCAAATGCTTCCTCTGCATCGGCTGCCTCCATCGGATCTTCATACTCTTTCTTTTCCTCGTCCTCCCAAAGCGAATCATATTTTTTACGTTCTTTTAGTTGTGCCATCATTCCGGCATTTTTCGCCATGATGTATAGATCCTTATCAAATTCCATCAGCTTTTTCTCATCCTGCATAGGCACCTGGTCCCCATGCATGATGCGTCTGGCTACAGTCATGATTTTTCCCATTTCTTCCCCATAATCTTTTGCCACTTCCCCTTGCTGCTTTGCCACGACACTGTTGAACTTGCTGTTCCACTGCTCCATAAGCTGACTTACATAGTTCTGATACTCATCGTATTTCTCTGCAACCGCATTATATTTCAGTTCCAGCGTGGCTGCCTCATCAGCATACCGTGTTTTGCCATCCGGTGTATTTTCCATCCGTTCCTTTAACTCATTCCGCTGCTTTGACAATTTGAATTTCTGCTCATTGTATGTTTTTAGAACAGAACTGTAGATTCCCCTTGCCTCTCCTGCTTTCATAGTATCCCCTCCGTGAAATGTGCCCTTCATGCCCCTTATGTCTATTATATCGGACTAATCACGTGATTCTTTATTCATGCGTAGATTTATCTAACCATAAAACTCTCTATGTCTTAAAGACATATATGGTTTCTTTGCGCGAATACTGCATGCCTGCTGCAAATCAATATCCAATTTCCTGCTCAAACAGTTCCATCGGTTCTTTTTTTGTATTCACTGTCGGGACAAGAATGCAATCCGCCCCCATCAACGCTTCTGTACGGATACTTTCCGGATAATACCGATCAAAACATACCACAATGCCAATTTTTCCAAACGGCGTATCCCATACATGAAATCCATCATCAGACGGCAAATAATAATCCTGCTCATAAAAAAGTTCTGCCTGCGCGACATGAACCATCTTCTGTATTCCAACAATTAATCCATCTTTATCCATCAAAAGACTGGCATCATACGCTCTATGATTGTCCTTTCCTTCCTCCGGCTTTAAATACAAATTAGGGACAGCCATAATCTGATGTTTTTTACAGGCCTCCTGAAATGCTTTTACTATTTGAGAATCCAAAGCCACTTGATAGGCTGATTTATCCTGCCCCTCAATTGTGGAAAAAATTCTGTCAGCTGAACCTCCGGAAATAAAATCATATCTGCATGATTTTTTGCTGCTTCCGCAATCGCATTCAAACTTTTATTCAGATTTTCCTTAACACTTCCCGCATTCGCCATCTGATACATTGCAAGTTTCATGATATCTCGCTCCCACGGAACTGGTGTCAGGCACCTCGTTCCTAAATTTCTTTCCTCTTACATTCCCTTTAATTTTATGATATAATACTTTCTGTTGCAATTTAATATTGAAATAAAATAACGACAATAAATATCGGTGTGGCTTTTGTCCGGTGGCCATCCACTGCTATTTATTGTCGTTTTTTGTTTCCCACGAAAAGGAGTTATTTTTATGCCAAAAACAAAATTTCAAAGTATTATTTTTACTGCTCTGATGGTCTTTTGCATGGTTTTCTGCATGACCGTCTACACCATTTCACTAAACAGCGGTGTTTTTGATTTCCAGACGTTTTCTCTGGCAATTCGGGAAATGTGGTTGGAATATATTGTTGTTTTCTGCCTGATTTTCTTCTTGATTACAAACACTTCCAAAAAATTAGCCTTCCGGATCATCCAACCAAATTGCTTACCGCCCATTTTTACAATCCTGTCCATTCAATGTTTTACCGTATGTCAGATCGTTCCGGTTATTACTCTTTTTGCGACTTTCGTACATAATGGAATCACACCGGATTGGTTTTTTCAATGGATAAAACTTGCTGTTATCTGCTTTCCTATGGCTTTGTGTATTCAGGTTTTCTTTGCAGGTCCATTGGTACGTTTCGTTTTCCGGGCACTTTTCAAAAATAACTGACAATACTTTAAGAAACATGGCAAACTGACTTGCAATAAAATCAGCTTGCCATGTTTCGATAATTTGCTGTCTTTACAAGCGTAAACATTACCAAAACTTCTGTCTACTAAATTTTTACTTCCTGAAAAATAATAGAAATGGTAAAAATACCATCCATCACCTCTCCCGTTATAGAACCATTCAGGCGTTCTACCAACTCTTTTGCGATTGACAACCCCAACCCTGTTGCGTTTTTGCTTCTTGCTTTGTCTGCCTTATAAAAGCGGTCAAACACCTTACTGGCATCCATCGGTTCCTGTATATGATAGCCATTTTCAAAGCAAATCTGTACGGTATCTGTATCGGTTGTAAGGCATAGAGTTTATTGTGTCAGGCACCTTATCGGTTTTTATAATAACCTAATTTCACCAGATTGTCTAATATAATCCCCCCATTTTCTGTTATCTTTTGGTTAAAACAAAAAGAAATTGATATAGCAAAAATCATTTCAGATATAGAAGCCCCATTTCTAAAAAAGGAAGTACCGGCAACATTTAATGCCAGTACTTCCTTTTTTGTTCTTCATCCAGGTCACGGATAAAACGCATCTTATATACCAGAAACTCTTCCAGATCCATCAGAATATGATAGAGCATGGCATAGCTTTCAAATGCCTCTCCGCTTTCCAGAGACCCCTGCTTTTTAAATTTTTCACAAATCTGTTTCAGTTTCCTTGTCTGTTCCTGCGGCTGGTTAAATTCCACAACATAGGGTACAAGATAACGGACATATCCCGAAACCACTGCGGCTTCTTTCGGCATCGAACGGATTTTTTTCATCTCGTAATGCAGATTATGAAGCACCTGACACTGATCGAGCCGCATCTGAAAATAAGAAACATAGTACAGTGGATGTAACGGAAACGTATTGTTCTGATACTCATACGCTTCCTGTATAACCCCCTGTATTTGCTGTTCTAATGTGCAAATCTCATCCCAGACGCTTCCCTCCTGCGGCGTGCTTTCCAGATAATCCGCCAGTACGAGAAGAATCTCCTGCAGACGCTGCTCTACAAAACGCATATTTGCAATCAAATGCTTTTTGCTGCTGGAATTGGCATGATAGAGGTTTATCAAAATGGCAATGGCAGTACCAATCAAAACAAGCCAAAATTCGTTCCAGACCGCATGGTCGAGATTCTTACTGGAAAATAAATGTGCCGCAATTACTGCATTTACGGATATGGTTGATCTCCAACCGGAACATTCCGTAATACAGACAATCGCTGCCAACAGTACCCCATATGCAATCCACGGATTTTCGATCCAGGTAAAGCATGCCCACGCTAAAACCACTGTCAGCAGAAAGGTTGACAGACGAAGCCACGCCAGGCGAAGGGATTCCCACTTGGATGTCATAACTGTCAGCAACATGATGGTTCCCGCAGAGACTGCATAGTCCAGAGCCATCCGCCGAGCCAGATATATGGCCAGACTGCTTCCCACTCCGATTTTCAGTGACAGTAACAGGATTTTTCGAAGTCTGTGATCCTTATTTAATAAATCCAACCTGCTTGCTGATTTTTTCATAAACTGCATCCTTGCGCTTATTGAAGGTCACTTTGTTTTTCTCAAACATATTATTTCCTTCAGTATCAATGGATACAATGAGTGGTCCGAATTCTTTCACACGGCAGTTCCAGAGTGTCTCCGGCATTCCCAGATCTCTCCATTCCGCACGCACGATCTCTTCCACTTCCGTTGCCGCAACAACGGCGTTTCCTGCCGGAAATACACAGTGGATCGCACTGAACTCCTTGCAGGCACGCTCGGTATTTTCCTTCATTCCGCCTTTTCCGATGATCACTTTGACTCCTGTCTGTTTTACAAATTCATACTCGAATTTTTCCATACGCATACTGGTGGTCGGACCTACGGAAACCATCTCAAACTTGTCATTTTCCAGAGGACGGATGATTGGTCCTGCATGGAAGATGGCATTGTTTCTTACATCGACCGGAAGTTCTCTTCCCTCTTCTACCAGACGGCGGTGTGCCACGTCACGGCAGGTTGTCATGCTTCCATCGAGATATACGATATCTCCGACTTTAATGTCTTTTAAATCTTCTGTGGATACCGGTGTGATCAGTACCTTTTTTCCATTTCTCATTTCTACCATTATAAAGTCACCTCCGAATGAGTTGTAATCTTATAGTTTAAATCTTTATCAAATACGATATGTCCGCGTCTGTGGCTCCAGCAGCCGACATTTACCGCTACACCAATGGTCGATGGATGACGGGCAGTATTTTCAATATTGACACCCATAACAGAATACTTTCCACCCATTCCCTGCGGTCCAAGGCCGATCTCATTGATTCCATCCTCAAGCAGCTTTTCCATCTTTGCAGCGCGCTCGTTCTCATTGTGGGAACCGATCGGACGCATCAGTGCTTTCTTTGACAGTAATGCTGCAGTCTCTACCGATGTGGCAACGCCAACTCCGACAAGAAGTGGCGGGCAGGCATTTAAGCCATAGCTTGTCATAACATCCAGAACAAATTTGGTTACTCCTTCATAACCTTCGCCAGGCATCAGTACCATCGCTTTTCCCGGCAGGGTGCATCCGCCACCGGCCATGTAGGTGTAGATCTCGCACTCGTCACTGTCCGGAACGATGTCCCAAAATACGGTCGGTGTTCCTTTTCCGACATTCTTTCCGGTATTGTATTCATCAAAGGTCTCAACACTGTTGTGGCGGAGCGGCGCCTCAAACGTTGCCTGCACAACAGCTTCCTTTAAGAGTGCTTCAAGTTCCCCGATCAGTGGGAATTTTGTTCCGCATTTTACCCAGAACTGTAACACTCCGGTATCCTGACAGCTCGGACGGTTTAACTCTACCGCAAGTTTCTGGTTTTCAAACATCGTGTTGTAAATGGTTTTAGAGAGCGGACTATCTTCTTTTTCACGTAGCTCCTGTAATTTTGCGATTACATCATCCGGCAGTTTCTTTGCCGTGTATGCAATAAATTTTGCCATGTAATCTGTAAGTTTCTTTACCTGTTCTTCCTTCGTCATATCGACGCCTCCTTTTTGCAAATTAAATTTCAAATTTTTGTTTTCATTCTTGCATATGCCATTAACCGAATGGATGTACACTGGCATATTTTCCTATATCTTTCCAGCCTGATGCATCACGGATAAAACGGATACATGATTGGCAGAAGAATCATACTTACAACCGTGGAAACCACGATCAGTGGAATTCCCGCTTTCGCGTAATCCTTAAAGGTATAGCCGCCTGCCGTAAGAACCATGGTGTTGGCCGGCATACCGATTGGTGTTGCATATGCGCAGGAACCTCCGATCACACATGCCATAAGAACAGCACTCGGATCTGCTCCCATTCCGTTTGCGATGGACACACAGATCGGAGCCATCAGCGCGGTTGTTGCAGTATTGCTCATGAAATTGGTGAGCACACAGCAAAGCATAAACACAACAAATGTAAACAGATACGGGGATGGGTTGTCTCCCAAAAGCCCCACAACTTTATTTGCAATCATCTCTCCTGCTCCGGACTCATCGAGCGCAGATGCAAGGGAAAGTGTTCCACCAAACAGAAAAATGGTTTTTAAATCAATGGATGCAAGAGCCTGTTTTTCTGAAATGACACCGGTTAAGATCAGTGCGATTGCTCCGATTGCTCCTGCGATACACAGCTTAATCCCGATCACATCTTCAAAGATCATGCCAAGCAGTGTCAGCACCAGAATAATCAATGATAACCACTGTTTCCATTTCGGGACATGTGAAAAATCTTTTGTCTCATCAAATCCTGCATTGTCCGTTGGATGGGTATCCGGCAAAAGCTTATAGCCAAACAGTGCAAAAAAGATAATTCCGGCAATAAGAATCGGCATTCCGACTTTTGCATATTCAAAAAAGCCAAACGACTTTCCCATCTTCTCCATGGAAGACTGTGCAATCATATTGCCCGGCGCACCGATCAGGGAAAGATTTCCGCCCATCGCTGCCGCAAATACAAGCGGCATCAGAAGTCTTGACCGGGAATATCCGGACTTTGCAGCAATTCCGATCACAACCGGGATAAGAATTGCCGCGGTTCCTGTGTTGGAAAGAAATCCGCTCATGACACCGACAATTACCATAATTGCCACAATGAGCTGTCGCTCAGACTTCGCAAAATGTGTGACAATTCCGCCAATCCGGTTGGCCATGCCGGTCTCAAACAGAGCCCCTCCGACAATAAACATGGAAACAAACAGAATCACATTGCTGTCGATAAATCCGGAAAATGCAGTTTTCCAGTCAAGCACACCCGTGACCACCAGTCCCACACAGACGATCATTGATGTAAGCCCCAACGGAATTTTCTCCCATACAAACATGATGATCGCAAACAACAGAAACAATAACGTAATAGTTGTTGCACTCATTCAACCACCTCCAATTTTTTCTTCTCAAATACATTTGATATGTGATAATGTATCCAATTCATGCTTGTAGTATAATAAAAGCTGCTGACTTTGTCAACAGCTTTTATCGTTTTTGTAAAATTCAAATATATTTATTGTAATTTTATGTGCAAATCGACGATTTTTAATTATAATACGTCAGCATATCATCCCTGCTTCGCATAATATGTGCGTACATCGCAGCATATGCTTCATCCTCATCCCGTGCTTCCATGGCTGATAAAATTGCTGCATGCTCTTTATGAGAGATGCGCGCATAATCCTCCTCCGTTACCATATTTCCCATAGACAATCCATTCCAAAGCTCACTGACCATATGTTCCATCTTCTCATTGCCGCTCATATGCCAGATTTCACTGTGAAATGCACGATTATTATCGGCATACTGATAATATGTTTTTCCCTCTATGATCCGCTGTGCGTCCTCCTGAATTGCCCGCAGATCTGCTAAATCAGCTTCATTCTCGCAGGCCAGCCTGGCACAGGATGATTCCAAAATTGCACGGAGCTGATAGTGATCCCGAATGTACTTATCGGTCACCCCCAGTACAATCGCACCTTTATTCTGCCGCAGCTTAATCAGTCCATCTCTGTTCAGGATCTGAAAAGCCTCCCGCACAGGCGTGATCGACACATTCAGCTGTTTTGCAATACTTTCCAGAGAAAGTACCTCTCCCTCTTTCATTTTCCGGGAAAGAATTGCTTTACGCAGCTCTGCCGCCACCTTCTGTTTTGCCGAAGGCATCACAATCGGTTTAAGTCCTGTCATTTTGCTTTCTCCTTTCTGCAACCACTGCATCTGCCAAATCCTGAAAATGCTGTATTAACAACGGACTTCCCTGTGTCTGAAAAGCTCCCTTCCTGAAGATTTCTTCCAGAGAAACAGCACCATCCTTCTGCGGCAGCTTCTCCGCATAAGACACATAATAACGGATGGCATTCGTCAAAAGTGTCTGCACATATGTATTTTGTGTCTTCTCAGCAATCCCTGTATGTACAGCCAGATTTCCTCCTTCTGCCACCAAATTCGCTTCCGCCTCTTTTCCCGTACCAAGTATGGATTCTACTGCCTGTCTCTCAATCTCTGCAATCAGTCCATACACTTCACGGATATGGGATTCCTCCAGATTTGCTGTCACAATATGGCGGGTAGCAAGCCGCTTCACCAGCCCCTGCGTCTCTAAAAGCTGTAATGCCTCCCGCACCGGAATCCGGGATACCTGTAATATTTCTGCCAGTTCTTCCTGACGCAGTTTTGTTTCGCTTTTTATTTCTCCGGACAAAATCAATTCTGCAATCTGCAGTGCAATTGCTTCACTTAACCTGGCTTCACGCATTTGTTCCATTTTTCTGCCCCCTTTTCCCCAGACTCAATATGTATCCATTATAAGGGATAAAAAATATTTACGCAACAAAAAGGACGATATGATTTCTCATATCGCCCCTTATCATCCATTACAGAATTTTAGAAATCTGTTAATGTAGCAGCTCTCTTCTCTAAGAAAGCACCCATGCCTTCCTTCTTGTCATGTGTATCATTGACAACACCAAACAGGTTTGCTTCCATCTCAACGGCATTCTTGATGTCCATGTCATAACCATTGTTGATTGCAGCCTTTGCAACAGATACTGCATAGCTTCCCTTAGAAATGATCTTTGCTGCCATAGCCTTTGCAGTTGGCATAAGCTCTTCTTTTGCAACTACCTTATTTACAAGACCAATGCGGTATGCTTCATTTGCATCTACGTTGTCACAGGTGAAGATCATTTCTTTTGCACGTCCCATGCCTACCAGACGGGCAAGTCTCTGTGTACCACCAAATCCAGGAATGATTCCAAGACCACACTCTGGCTGTCCGAAGATTGCATTCTCACTTGCGATACGGATATCACATGCCATAGAGATCTCACATCCTCCGCCTAATGCAAATCCGTTGACTGCAGCGATAGTAACCTGACGCATATTCATCAGTTTGAAGAATGGCTCAGAAGCCTTGATTCCGAATGCACGTGCTTCCGGAGCTGTGAAGTTTACCATCTCAGCAATGTCTGCACCAGCTACGAATGACTTGAACTCGTTGCCCTTCTTATCCGGACCGCCGGTTAAGATAACTGCTTTGATATCATCGTTTGCTTCAATCTCGCTTAAGCATACGTTTAACTCATCCAGAGTCTCACTGTTTAATGCATTTAATGCTGCTGGTCTGGAGATTGCTAATACAGCGATTCCGTCAGCTACTTCCAGAGTTAAATTCTTGAACTCACTCATTGTATAAATCCTCCTAATCCTAAATGTCTTTCGTAACGGTATATGCACCTTCTGTCACGAATTATCGACAGTTTCATATGGGATAATCGTAACACTTTGTCAAAAATTTGTCAATCCTATAAGTGCCTGTAAACGCAGAAAAACAGCCGGATTTCTGACTGCCTTTCCTCTGCGCTATGCAACTCTGTGCTGCATACGATTTTTCAAAAACAAATAATCAATACCATCCACCACCTGTTTATTGACCAGCACAATATTCTCAATGTCTTTTGCAGTATCAATCTTACTGCTTAAATACTTATCATGCATCTTCTGAATATAATCAAACAGTGCCTCCTGGCTGGCAAACTGCCGATGCCCGCATTCATTCAGTGCCTTCGGTGCCTCCGTCTTTAAAAAAGCGCGGAGTTCATGTTTGAGATGTTCTTCATAAGCACAGTGTTCTTTAAATCCTCCCGGATAAATCTTATTGTGCGGAAAGGTAAAATAATCTGCTACGTAATGCGTGATCTCCCCCAGGTTCATGTAATACATCCGCTTCCGTTTTGGAAAACGTTTCTCTTTTCCATGGATCAATGCATCTATATCCTTCCTGAGTTTTGGAAATGTACCGGTAATCTCATGCCGTTTATAGATAAAAGATGGCTTACAATCCGGCAGGACACTTCCAATATAAAACGACAGCCAGTGTTTTTTCAGCCCTTCGTCCTCTGTGTTTGCTACAATATAACGTGCCAGTGAAATATGTGACTTCTTTCTCATGTTTTCCGTCCATCCTTTCTGAAATGGCTTTTGTGCTGTAACAATTTCCCTGTCATCATCATATATCCAGGGCTTCAAAAAAACAAGAGAAATTTTGGTAAATATCACTGGAAATTTTTGAAAAAACAGCCCGCTACTTCTCGTTCATCTGTTTCATATAAGTAATAAACGCCTCCAGTTCCAGCGGTTTTGCATACAGGTATCCCTGATAGCAATGACAGCCCAGCGTATCCAGAAGATCTCTCTGCTCCCTGTTTTCCACAAACTCTGCAATTACCTTTACCCCAAGTTCCTGTCCCAGTTCGATAATCGAACGCACAATTTTCTGATTCGTATGGCTTTTCAAAAGTGGGCGGGTCAGTGAACCGTCCAGCTTGACCACATCAAAATACTCTGACTGCAGGTACAGCAGGGAAGTATGTCCCATGCCGAAATCATCAATCAAAAGCTTATGCCCCTGCTTTTTGAGTTCTTCAAGTTTCCGGACAACCATATCCGTCTGCAGAAGGATATCCTGTTCTGTAATTTCAATCCAGAGCATGTGGGCATCTATCCCTTTTTGTTCCATTGTCTGCCGGATATATCCCTCAACGTCCCACAACAGGGAATGCGCGGTAATGTTTACGGAAATTTTAAAATCCGAATCATATTGTGCACGCGTCTGCACAATCCCATCCGTAACCTGATCAATGATAAACCGTTCCAGTTCCGGCAATACCTTTCCCGCCTCTGCAAGATAAATAATAAGTGGTGGATATATCATACCATATACCGGATGGTTCCAGCGCAGCAATGCCTCAGCACCAATACAGGTACCATCGCTGTATACCTGTGGCTGATAAAGCATATACAGTTCTTTATTCCTGATCGCATGCTTTAAATCAAGCAGGAGCATACGGGAAATCATTCCAATATGGTCTCCGCGCGTCAAAAACACCGGCTGGTCAATCTGTTCTTCCTTTTCCTGTAATTCGTGTATCAGAACCTGAACATGATGCTTGGCTTTATATACCTCCATCCTCTGATTCATCTTCAGGAACGGAAGGTAAAACAATATCCCTGCCAGAATTCCCACTGCCTGCACGGCAATTCCCTTCCATGAACCGCTGGCAAGATAGCCACCGATACCAACCGGTGCCGACCATACCACCTCATGAGTAAGAACCGGCAGAAAACCGCATACTGTTGCCGCATATGCCAGGCAATAGCACACCACCGGTGTCAGGACAAACGGAACCAGCAGAATCGGATTTAATATGATCGGAATACCAAATGTAAGCATTTCATTTAAATTAAAGACTACCGTAAATGATGCCAGCCCTGCCAGCCTTCCGGTACGTTCTTTGCGGAAGAACAAAAGCAATGCGATTAGGACACTGACCGTTGTGCCGCAGCCCCCCATTGCCACATACACATCGTAAAATGCCTTTGAAAAAACAACATTTCCTGTGACACCAAAATTATGGACTGCCACTGCCTCCAGAATATGGCTTCCATGCAAACCGAAAAACCACATCAGATTTACCGCGAACGTATAGAGCAGTCCGGAAAGGAAATTACTGTAATCTGCAATATTCTGAAATGCTGCATAGAAAATATGGTTAAACCACTGATAACATCCATAGATTCCGGTAATTCTGCCAATAAGCAGATTCAAGCCTCCCGAACCAGCTGCAACAATACCGAGTGGAATCAGTGTACGGATTGCCGAGACACAGCCTCCCCCCATCCCCGCGGTATACTGTTCCAGCATCAGTTTATGGCATCTGCGCAGCTTTGAAAATGCCATGCAGGACAAATAACCGATAAACATTGCCGCAAAACATCCGGTCGTTCCCAGTCCTGCCACATCAAAATCTTCTGTTCCCAGATTCAGCTGTGCACTGAATGCGGCAAGTGCCACAACCACATACATAACGACATTTTCCAGTGATTCATTTTTCTCCATTGCATAACTGTACGCAATGGTAATCACCAATGCTACAGAAAAAATACCGTATGTTCCCTCATAAACCATTGTAAGGAAATCATAAAACCATCTCCCACCCCCCTGCGTCAGAAACGTCTGGTACGGGGCGACCGGAAAATCACGGACAGCACAGGCAATCCCCCCAGTTAAAACAAGTGGGATTATCATTCCCAATGCACATCGGACGACATGCGAAAAAAAGCTGTTCTCACATTTCAGCATTCCTCTTTTTAATACTTCTTTCATACCCTCTCCTACCCCAATTGATTCTTCTTGTTTTTTCTTTTATTATCGCTCACTTTCTGACGAAAAGCAACGGAAATGTACAATTTCAACAAAAAAACACCCTATGAAAAGACTTTTTAGGTAATTTCATACGGTGCTTTTTTATCATTTTCAATTATTGATTGTCCGATTCTCCCAGCGACTGTAATCCTTTCAACAGCTCCCCGGCATCAATATCACTGAGTTTATTCAGGGCTTTTTCGAATTTCCCCACACCATCACTGCCTTCTGCACAGCCATGCCCACAGGTCATGCAATTATGGGTACATTCTTCCTCCATCTTATTTATATCTCCCATAGGACTGCCTCCTATTCATGTTTTGGAACGATTTTCTCAATTCCTCCCATATATGGCTGTAATGCCTTTGGAATATTTACGCTTCCGTCTTCGTTCAGATTATTCTCCAGAAATGCGATCAGCATACGTGGCGGAGCAACAACGGTATTGTTTAAGGTATGTGCAAAATACTTCCTGCCATCTTTTCCCTTTATGCGGATCTTCAGACGTCTTGCCTGAGCATCTCCCAGATTGGAGCAGCTTCCTACCTCAAAGTATTTCTTCTGACGCGGAGACCATGCCTCGACATCACAGGATTTCACTTTCAGATCTGCCAGATCACCGGAACAGCACTCCAGGGTACGAACCGGAATATCCAGACTGCGGAACAGATCCACCGTATTCTTCCAGAGCTTGTCATACCATGCTTTGGATTCTTCCGGCTTACATACCACAATCATCTCCTGCTTTTCGAACTGGTGGATACGGTAAACACCACGCTCCTCGATACCATGTGCTCCCTTTTCCTTACGGAAACATGGGGAATAACTGGTCAGTGTATATGGAAGCTTCTCCTCGTCGTTGATGGTATCGATAAACTTACCGATCATGGAGTGCTCAGATGTACCAATCAGGTAAAGATCCTCACCCTCGATCTTATACATCATGGCATCCATCTCGTCAAAACTCATAACACCGGTCACTACATTTGAACGGATCATAAATGGCGGAACACAGTAAGTAAATCCACGGTCAATCATGAAATCTCTTGCATAGGAGATTACTGCAGAATGAATTCTTGCGATGTCTCCCATCAGATAATAGAAACCGTTTCCTGCAACTTTTCCTGCAGCATCGAGATCAATTCCATCAAAACGTTCCATAATATCTGTATGATATGGAATCTCGAAATCCGGAACAACCGGCTCGCCAAACTTCTCGATTTCTACGTTGCAGCTATCGTCTTTTCCGATCGGTACGGATGGATCAATGATGTTTGGAATGGTCATCATGATCTTGGTGACTTTCTCGGAAAGCTCCTTCTCCTGTGCCTCAAGTTCGGTCAGACGAGCTGCATTCTTGGCTACTTCTGCCTTTACTTTCTCTGCTTCTTCCTTCTTTCCCTGTGCCATCAGTGCACCAATCTGCTTGGAAATCTTGTTTTTATTGGCACGAAGCTCATCTGCTTCTGCCTGTGCGGCACGCGCCTTTGCGTCCAGTTCAATCACTTCATCAACAAGTGGAAGCTTGTGATCCTGGAATTTCTTCTTAATGTTCTCTTTTACCACTTCAGGGTTCTCTCGTAAAAATTTTAAATCAATCATAATGTCCTCCTATTGATATTATTTTTATTTTAGTGCATTGGCTGAAGTGGGTATTTATCTGTCAATGTTTTGATGATTGCCTGTGCTTTCTCAACAGCCGGCTCACCCTCTTTGATGAGCATGGCAATTGCCTCAGCTACCTGATCAAAATCGTCCTCTTTTAATCCTCTGGATGTAGCTGCCGGTGTTCCCAGACGGATTCCACTTGTCACGAATGGTTTCTGCGGATCGTTTGGAATCGTATTCTTATTGGCAGTGATATGCGCACTGTCAAGAAGTTTCTCCACAACTTTTCCGGTCAGCTCATATGGAGTCAGGTCAACCAGCATCAGATGATTGTCTGTTCCACCGGATACGATCTTAATGTCACGCGCCTGTAATCCCTTGCAGAGTGCCTGTGCATTCTTAACGATCTGTGTCTGATATTCTTTAAACTCAGGCTTTAACGCTTCCTCGAAACATACCGCTTTGGCTGCGATCACATGCATCAGCGGGCCTCCCTGTGTACCTGGGAAAATAGCCTTGTTGAAATTATATTTTTTATTTGTTTCCTCACTGCAGAGAATCATTCCTCCACGCGGTCCACGCAGTGTCTTGTGTGTTGTGGTTGTAACAACATCTGCATATGGAATCGGGCTTGGATGAAGTCCGGCAGCTACCAGTCCTGCGATATGAGCCATATCTACCATGAGTACCGCATTTACCTCGTCTGCGATTTCACGGAATTTCTTGAAATCAATCGTGCGCGCATATGCAGAGGCACCTGCAATAATCATCTTTGGCTTGCATTCCAGTGCAATCTCTCTTACTTTATCATAGTCAATAAATCCCTCATCGTTGACTCCATAAGGTACCACATGGAAATACGTACCGGAAAAATTCACCGGTGAACCGTGTGTCAGATGTCCGCCGTGATCGAGATTCATTCCCATAATGGTATCACCCGGCTTTAAAATGGCAAACTGTACTGCCATGTTTGCCTGTGCACCGGAATGCGGCTGTACATTGACGTACTCACAGCCAAACAGTTTCTTTGCGCGCTCTCTTGCCAGTTCCTCAACTACATCCACGCACTCACATCCGCCGTAATAACGCTTTCCCGGATACCCTTCTGCATATTTGTTGGTCAGAATACTTCCCATTGCAGACATAACCGCCGGGCTCACCCAGTTTTCCGATGCGATCAGCTCAATGTGGCTGTTTTGTCTGTCAAACTCTGCAGTGATCGCTGCTGCAATTTCAGGATCTACTGCCTGTATATCTTCCAGTGTATACATAATATTCTCCTTTTCAACTCTTTTTTCCCATTATACCGAATTCTTCGGTGCAATGCAACCATTCCACTCCTTAGAAAACAAACGGGAGCTGCCGTGCAGCTCCCCTGTTTTTTAATATTTATTTCTTTTTTGTCTTTGCTACTGCTGGTTTTAACAATTTGTCTTTGCCAAGATGCAGTTTCATGACATACCATAATGCAGCTGCAATAAAGATGGAAGAATACGTACCACTGATCAGTCCAATCATAAGCGGTAATGCAAACTCACGGATGGAAGATACTCCGAGGATAAACAGCAGCAATACCATGATGATGGTTGTAATGGAGGTATTCAGTGAACGGGAAAGTGTCTGTGTCAGAGACCGGTTTGCCACCTCTGCCAGTGTTTCCGGTGTCTGTTTCTTCATTCCCTGCATGTTCTCACGGATACGGTCAAAGATAACAATGGTATCATTGATGGAATATCCGACAATTGTAAGTATGCAGGCAATAAATGTATTACCTACAGAAATACGGATCAATGCATAACCTGTCAGCATAACAAGTACATCGTGTACCAGTGCAATAATCGCACTTCCGGCGAAACGGATGTCCTTGAAACGGAACCAGATATAAAACAGCATGAAAATACATGCAACGATCAGTGCCTTAACCGCATTGGAACGCATCTCATTACTGATGGTAGAACCAATACTCTGGCTCTCGATTGTGGATTCATCAACACCAAACTTGTCCACAAGCATCTGATTTACTTCTTCACGTTCGCTCAGGCTCAGTGTCTTTGTCTTGATTGTCACAACATTGCTGCCGGATACGGTACTTGCCTGGATCGCATTATCATTAATAACCTTTGCGACTTCCGGTACAATCTTGTCCTCTACCTGTTCAACGGTATAATCCTTACCAAAATCTGCGGAAATGGATGTACCACCCTTAAATTCCAGACTGAAATTCAAAGATCCCTTTCCAGCTGCTCCGTAACCGATCATTCCAACAAATCCGGCTGCGATCACAACGAGGGAAAGGATAAAACATACCCAGCGATGCTTCATGAAATCAATGGTCTTATGTTCTCTTGCACGGCCGTATAATTTCTCGTTTCTGCATCCAACGGCATAAAATGCCAGATTTAACAGTCTCGAAATAACCAGTGCCGTAAACATGGAAACGATCAGGGAGATAATCAGTGTATATGCAAATCCCTTAACTGTTCCGGAACCAAGCCACATCAGCACCAGTGCTGCAATAAAGGTGGTCACGTTACCGTCAATGATGGCAGACATGGCCTTCTGGTAACCTGTTTTGATGGATGTCAGTACGGACTTTCCTGCTGCAATTTCTTCACGGATACGCGAAATGATAATAACATTCGCATCTACCGCCATACCGATACCAAGGATAACACCCGCGATACCCGGAAGTGTCAGCGTGATCTCAAACAGATAGATCAATGCAACAGTTACTGTCGTATAGATTGCAAGACCAATGGATGCAACGATACCGGATAAGCTGTAGTTTAAGATCATAAATAGCATAACAAGGATCAGACCGATGATGGCTGCCTTGACACTGGAAGAAAGTGCCTTTCCACCTAACTGTGCACCTACGACAGAAGACTCCATCTCTTCAAGTTTTAAGTTAATGGCACCTACACGGATAAATGTTGCAAGCTGTTCTGCTTCTTCATAATCCGACATGCCGTTGATAACACAGCTTCCGTCTTTGATTGCACTCTCTACCTTCGGTACACTGATAAAATGGTCATCATAATAAATACCGATGGATTCTCCGGAAGAAGCTGCCTTTGTTGTTGCCTCGCCAAATACCTCTGCGGCTTTTTTCTTTAATGCCAGCTGGACAACCGGCTCCTTGGTGCTGGTAGATGAAGACTGGTTATACGCTGCATTGGCAGACTTTACGTCGTTACCATCCATGATCACCGAACCGTTGTCGATCAGATTCTGAATGTCATAGTTGAGCTTATAGGTTCCTGTAGAACTGTCATAACTGTAGTTTTCATTACCGTCTGCATCTTTCTGTACGATAAAATACAGCGATCCCGGGCTTCCCAGATCCTCAAGTACGGCATTTGCATCATAGACACCCGGAATCTCTACCGTGATACGGTCATCACCCACCGGGTATACGGAATACTCCGTGCTATAACTTTCTGCACGTTCCTCTAACTTTGCTACTGTGTCATCGATATCTTTCTTGGACGGATTTTTGTCTTTAATCCGGTAAGTAATGGATACACCTCCGGAAAGATCAAGACCAAGTTTGATACCTTCGGACTCCGTCTTGTTGTCCGTTTTCTTCTGACTTGTGCTTGTCGCAGTCATAATCGTGCTTGTATAATATCCCAGTCCGATCAGACAGGCCAGGATAATCGCGATTATAGCGACGCCCTTGCTTTTTTTCATTTTTGCTTCCTTCCTATTCCTTTAATTTTCCGCTTCCGCAGCTTTTATCATGATTGCGCATTCGATACGTTTCTTCTGAAGTTCACATCCCAGATCATAGGCATCTGTGATGGTTCCATGGAAATTGTATGAATTTGCAGCACATCCCCCACTACAGTAAAATCTGGCAAAGCACTTACGGCACTTTTCTTTTGCATAGACATTGCAGCATTTAAACTCGTCCTGCAGATTCGTGTTTTTCACGCCATCCCAGACATTTCCCATCAGGAAATCTTCATTTCCGACAAACTGATGGCACGGATACAGATCTCCCCACGGTGTGACCGCAAGGTATTCCGTTCCGGAACCACATCCGGACAGACGCTTGTACACACATGGTCCCCCTTCCAGATCAATCATGAAATGAAAGAAATTGAAAGAATTTCCTTCCCTGTTACGGCGGACCATCTCGGCTGCCAGTTTATCATATTCTTCAAAGAGAACCGGAAGATCCTCCTCCTGCAGTGCATATTCATCGGTCGGCTGTGCGACAACCGGCTCAACAGAAATCTGCTTGAATCCCAGATCTGCCAGATGCAGTACATCCTTGGAAAAATCAGTGTTGAAATGGGTATAGGTACCGCGGACATAATAACGCTCCTGATTCCGGCTTTCTGCAAGTTTCTGGAACTTCGGAACGATCAGGTCATAGCTTCCCGCCCCCTTCCGGAACGGACGCATACGGTCATTCACTTCTTTTCTTCCATCAATACTTAAAACGACATTGTCCATTTCCTTATTTGCAAATTCCATGATATCGTCGTTTAACAACACCCCATTCGTTGTCAGCGTAAAACGGAAATGCTTGTCATGCAGCTTTTCCTGTTCCCGTCCATAGGCAACCAACTGTTTTACCACATCAAAATTCATGAGTGGCTCTCCTCCGAAGAAATCCACTTCAAGATTTTTCCGGTTTCCGGAGTTTGCAATCAGGAAATCAAGTGCCTGTTTTCCTGTCTCATAAGACATCAGGGCTCTTCTTCCATGATATTCGCCCTCTTCCGCAAAGCAATAGCGGCATGCCAGATTACAGTCATGTGCAATATGTAGACACAATGCCTTTACTACCGTCGGGCGCTTCTTAAAATCAAAAATCTTCTGTTCGTAAGCATCTTCCGTAAACAGGTCTCCCTGCTCCTTTAACTGCTCTGTTTCTTCGATTGCTTCTGCAATCTCCTGTTCCGGATACCGGGATTGTAACTGGGCAATGATCTCTTCCCTGGAGTGATCTTCAAATAATGCGATCACGTCATAAGTCACATCATCCACCACATGAATGGCACCGGAGTTTACGTCTAATACAATATCATAGCCATTGTTCTTAAACTGATGAACCACTATAATATTTCCTCTCTTTCCTAAACATAATAAAACCGCGCGCTACGCACGCGGCTTTATTATGCCTTATTTTTCTTACCTTAGCGTTCGGGCTGTGTAAGTAATCACTCCGTGATTACTTGCACTTCTCGCAGGTCTGGTTTCCTACTGTACAGGATGTCTTACATGCAGACTGGCATGATGTCTGGCACTCGCCACATCCACCTGTCTTGATTGTGTTCTGTAACTTTCTTGTATTTAATGTCTTTACATGCTTCATGAGAATCTCTCCTTTGTCTGTTTTTTTGGATTTCCCGTCTATCTGTATTATTATAGCACAGTGGTCACCATAAGGAAAGTCTTTTTTTACAGTCACACAGCCCTTACTTCTTTTTCCACCGCACGCTTCCCAGTAGTGCCGCTGCCGTACACAAAATCAGAATCGTCAGGTTTTCTCCCTCCAGCGCAATCCAGTGCTGTTCCCGTATGCAGGAACAGACATACAGAATCCCGTAAAAAAAGCCTCCCAGCATAACTGCGCAAAAAGGTATGGCACCACATTTACATGCGCGCAGGATTTTTCCACCGATGAGACCGGAAAGCGCATACCATGCCGTAATTCCCACCCGGATCAGTTCCACTGACAATCTCATGGAATAGGAAATCCCGCACCATAACAGAAAAAGCGCCGCGGAGAGCAGACATGTGCCTATAAAGCAGCCTGCAAACTTTGCGACGTTTCTTCCTGTTTTATTATTTATTTGTTCCTGCCCATTCTCCACACATACTTCTCCGGAAATTGTCCTCCTTAGAGTTTATGGGAAATACGGCTCTTTTATTCCATTTTACAGTTCGCAGTTATTTACGGTTCTAGGGAACGGAATGACATCGCGGATATTTGCCATACCTGTCAGATACATCACGCAGCGCTCAAATCCAAGTCCAAATCCTGCATGTCTGGCAGATCCGTATTTACGCAGATCCAGATAAAACTTATAGTCTTCCTCTTTGAGTCCCAGTTCCTGAATACGTGCCAGAAGTTTATCATAATCGTCCTCTCTCTGGCTTCCGCCGATGATCTCTCCGATTCCCGGAACAAGGCAGTCTACTGCTGCAACTGTCTTTCCGTCTTCATTGAGTTTCATGTAAAATGCCTTGATTTCCTTCGGATAATCGGTTACAAATACCGGTCTCTTATAAATCTGCTCCGTCAGATAGCGCTCATGCTCTGTCTGCAGATCACAGCCCCAGGATACCTTATAGTCAAACTTGTCATTGTGTTTTGACAAAATCTTGATGGCCTCCGTATAAGTTACCCGTGCAAAATCGTTGTTTACTACGTTTTCCAGACGATCCAGCAGTCCTTTGTCTACAAAGTTATTGAAAAAGGCCATTTCTTCCGGTGCATGCTCAATCACATAATTGATCACATACTTTAACATGCTTTCCGCAAGCATCATGTCGTCTTCAAGATCTGCAAAAGCAATCTCCGGCTCAATCATCCAGAACTCTGCCGCATGTCTGGTGGTGTTGGAATTTTCCGCACGGAACGTTGGTCCAAACGTATAGATGTTTTTAAATGCCATCGCATAAGTCTCACCGTTTAGCTGTCCCGATACCGTCAGATTCGTTGGCTTTCCGAAGAAATCTTTTGTGTAGTTTACACTTCCGTCCGGATTCTTCGGCACGTCCTTTAAATCAAGTGTTGTCACCTGGAACATTTCTCCTGCACCCTCACAGTCGCTTCCTGTGATCAGTGGCGTATGCACATACACAAAGTCACGCTCCTGGAAAAATTTGTGAATCGCATATGCACACAGGGAACGTACACGGAACACCGCCTCAAACGTATTGGTTCTCGGACGCAGATGTGAAATGGTACGCAGATATTCAAACGTGTGACGCTTCTTCTGCAACGGATAATCCGGTGTGGAAGCACCTTCCACGGTTACCTCTGCTGCCTGGATCTCAAACGGCTGTTTTGCTTCCGGCGTAGGCACCAGCTGTCCTTTTACAATGACTGCTGCTCCGACATTAATCTTGCAGACTTCCTCATAATTCTCCAGACCATCTCCATATACAACCTGAATCGGCTCAAAAAAGGTACCATCATTCACTACAATGAATCCAAAATTTTTGGAATTACGGTTACTTCTTACCCATCCGCCGATCGTTACCTGCTGATTTTCATATCTGATCGTATTTTTGAAAATCTCTCTGACATTTACTAATTCCATACTGTTCCTCCGTTAAAAATCTAATCTATCCCTTAGTTGTTTTTATTGAACCCTTTAGTTTTCCGATGACTCTGTCGTCTGTGTATCCGGTTCTACGGTAATATTGGCTTTCTCCACAACATACGAAATCGCCTGATTGACCACATACAGCTGACGAAGTGTTTTCTCTCCATCCTCTTTATTTCCAACGCCATAATATTTATATACCGCATTTTCATCTGCCATCTGGCTGTTGCTCGAACTTACCAGATAATCTACAAATGACTTAAAATCATCATCACTGATTGTAATATTTTCTTTTTCCGCAATCCGTCCAAAGATAAATTCAGTTTTGATCTGCTTGGTCATCAGTTCTTTCCACTGTTTTTTCATATCATCCACGGTGGTACTGTTGTTCTTTGCATACTGCTCCAGAGTCTGTGTATCATTGCAGTTGTCTGCTTCAAATTCATACTGGTATTCCTGCAGGCGCGCATCCAGATACTCATCCGGAATCGTCACTTTACATTTATCCAGCAGTTCATCTTCAACTGCGCTGATACTTGCCTGAGACTTGGAATTTGCGGCCTGCTTTTCGAGTACCTGCCGTACATATGCAACCAGATCCTTTTTCGTGGTGATCTTCTGCTCGGTAAATGCATCTGCTACCATGTCATCGGTCAGCGTGTCCATGGTAACCGGCTTATAAATTCCCTTGATTTTGAATTTAAACGTTGTTTTCTTTCCCGCCAGATCGGAAGACTGGTAATTCTCCGGGAATGTCACATCCGAACTTACTTCATCCCCGACTTTTGCGCCGACAAGCCCATCACTGAATCCATCAATGTAATTTGTCTTCTGTGTGGCATCACAGTTGTTCGCCACATCAATCATTGTGTCTGTCGCAGAACCGCCATCAAACGCATCCCCGTCAAGATATCCGGTATAATCCACCTTGACATAATCATCCTTTTGAACGGTATCACGGTCCTTTACCTCAACTCCGGTGATTCCGTAATATGAAAGCAGTGACATCAGATTCTGCTCCACCTGATCATCTGTCACATCATAATTTCCGGTGATGGTGACATCTATCCCTTTATAATCTGCAAGCTTCGTCACCAGTTTTGACAAATCCAGCTTCATCTGTGCGCTGTGCGGTCCGTCAAATACTTCACTTGCCGTCTCCTGTGTTCCCTGCTGGGTACTTGCCTTTTTATCACTGTCTGTACCACATGCCCCCATGGATAATACCATCGTCATGCACAAAAAAAGTATAACCACTCTTTTCTTCATAATGTCCCAAATCCTTCTTTCTTTCCTTTTACAACTAATTAAACATACCATAAATCCATAGAAAATACAAACAGTAAACGTTGATTTTTACAGAAATCTTTGCTACAATAAATTTTAGTATATAGAGGAGGAAATCCACGATGAAACCAATAGGAATCGTATTATTAGTGATTGCCATTATTCTGGTAGCCGCTATGATTGTCCTGTACTTTCTCGGAAAGAAAGCACAGAAGAAAAAGGAAGAACAGGATGAGCAGATGAAAGCCGCTGCACAGACAGTGACAATGCTGATCATCGACAAAAAACGAATGAAAATGAAAGATGCCGGCCTTCCTTCACAGGTAATGGAGCAGGCAAACAAACTCATGCAGCGCGCCAAACTTCCAATCGTAAAAGCCAAAGTCGGGCCAAGAGTCATGACACTGATCGCAGACGAGCAGATCTACGATGACATTCCGGTCAAGAAAGAAGTCAAGGCAACCGTCAGTGGTCTTTATATCACAGGCGTACGCGGACTCCGTGGACCGCTGGAAAAACCGGTCAAAAAGAAAAAAGGATTCCGTGCAAAGCTTCAGGAAAAGTACAATGAAGCCAATGCCCAGCTGAAAGAATCCAAATCCGGTTCCAGCAGGAAAAAGAAATAATGTGTTTACAGGAAAAACAGGAAAAGGCCTATCTTCCCCATCGGGAAGATAAGCCTTTTCTTTTCATGCAGATTCTATAACGTTGTTCCACAAATCATGATTCTTCCATCTGAAACAGCTGCACATTCTTTTCCAGAACCTCTGCAATATTTTTAAGGTTCTCTGCATTCTGGCTGATATCATTGATAACCGAACCAATTTCCATCATGGAAGCCGAAGTCTCCTGTGTGCTTGCCGCATTTTCCTCTGCGATTGCCGACAGGCTCTGTACCGTATCTACGATCTTATTTCTTGCATCCTCAATCTTTTGTGTCTGTTCTTCTATGGATACCATTCCATGGATGGACAAATTGACGCCTTCATGCATTTGTTCAAAAACTTCTGCCGTCTTTTTCACTTTTTCGTTCTGCTCCTGCATGATTTCCTTCACATCTTCCATCGTATGTACTGCAGTTTCGGAATCTTTCAGCAGTTCACGGATAATATCCTCAATCCGCTTGGCAGATTCGTTGGACTGTTCTGCCAGCTTCTGGATCTGTGCTGCCACCACCGCAAAACCTTTTCCTGCCTCTCCTGCCCGGGCAGCCTCAATGGAAGCATTGAGTGACAGCAGATTGGTTTCATCTGCAATGGAAGCAATCAGCGATGTTGCATCCTTGATCTTCAAAGCAGAATCATTCGTTGTATTTGTCTGTTCATAAATCACATTGATGGACTCGGTTGCCCTCTCATTGATTTCTCCCAGTTCTTCCAATGCCTTTTTGGCTATCTGTCCGGACGCATTCATCACACCTGCCGTCTCGTTCATGGATTTTACCTGGCTTGTAGAATCCTCGATCATTGTACCCATGGAAATAATGGACTCGGTTGCCCCCTGTGTCTCCTGTGCCTGACTGGTTGCACTGGTTGCAATCTCATTTACTGCAGTCTCCACATTATTTACGTTTCCTGCCGTCTTTACCGCGTTATTGTTTAACGTTTCCGATGCCTCAAACAGCTGTCCACCCTGCTGTCGTATCTTCTGTACAATTTCCGTCAGAGCCTCTTTCATCCGAAGCACGGCATTTGCAATGCTTCCAACTTCCCCACGATGTGCGGCACATTGTTCCAGTACCTGATCGTTTCGCAGATCCAGCTGTGCAATCCGGTTCACGGAATCTGTAATCTTTAATAACGGACGTGTAATCCGTGTTGCAAAAACAAACGCTGCCAAAGCCCCGATCAACAGCAGGACACCGGAAATCAGGATTCCCCTTTGCTCCAGCATTAATGCCGGTGCAAGAAGATCTGCATCATCCGCTGTGACTACTAGGATAAACTGTTTTTTGCTGGTATAACATGCGGAAAATTTTTTCTCCCCCTGAAATACATACTGCACAGTCTCCGGTTTTGGGATACTTCCCCCCTGTATCTCGTTGAGCATCTTTTTGACAGCATCGTTTTCTACCGGCTGCCCGATTTTCTCAGCGGTAGGATGATACAGCATCGTTCCGTCAAATCCGACCAGATAGGCATAGGCTGTCTTTGCCCCTGCGACATCTAGCTGCTGTAAAATGTCCTGTGCAGCTTCCGGGTTATCTAAAAAATCAATATTTACCTGCATGGCACTTTCTATCTCCCGTCCATACGAAATGGAAAGATCCAGCAGATAGTTGGAATAGATACTGCGGATATTGCTTTTTACCCCAGGCATAATCATGAGTGTATACAATATTACAATCACTGCCGCCACAAGAATCACTACCGCAATAAACTGCGTTTTCATAGAATGCCAGAAAGAAATTTTCTGCTGCCTGTGTTCCGTATTCATAATGATTCCTCCTCTGTTATCATTTTTTGTATTTTACCACAAATCGGCATTTTTCACAATATTCCACAGTTTTTTCGTATATTTTCGTTTATTTTTTCTGTTTTAATTACCATTATCTGTTTATTTGACAAGTTTAAATTCCGGATTCTGTTTCGGATTTGCCAGAATCCGGATATGGCAGTCTGCCAGATGCTCATTGTTTATCTCCAGTGCATATTCAACCTCAACCGTAATCTCATTTTCTTTCTCCCGCACATCCACACGGTAGGCATCAATTCCCACCAGCAGGCTGCCGTATGGGGTATTATAATATGTAATATTTTTTTTGTTTTTTTCAAAAATCATATGAACGTTGACGGCTCCCTTTTTCGTCAGTTCCATATAATTATCACGCACTTTAATCATGTTCCTGGTCGATTCTTTCTGACCTTCCATGACCTCCTCGTACATAAAAAAGTGCCTGCCATTCCGAAAATAATAATCTCCCGGGGAGATCACTTCTATCGTGTCATTCTGTTCGTTTTCCCCGATCTGCAATCCCTTGATGGACAATAATACGTCTTTTGTCATAGCCAGTTCCTTCTTTTCCTTGATATCTTAACGCACATTGGTGCGCCCCATTATCATAACGAGTTTAGCGAAAATAATCAAGGAATTTCCACCGGATCTGCATTTTTCCCGAATCAAACACATCTGCATATTCTTCCTGCGTCAAAACTTCACGCAGCTCCTCGCCGGAAGATTCATCCACAACCTCATATACTGATCCCTGAAAACACATGTTCGGATACAGCACACACCACCAGTTATGTCCTTCTCCTTTTCCCAGTGTAATCTGCAATGCACGGTATTTACCTGCCGGAAACGTATAATCCCCATACGTTTTCACAGGGAAATCCACATTGGCAAGCCTTGCGCTGGCACCGTATGTATAGCCGCTTTTGCGCAGCGTTTTTTCCGCTGTTTCTATAATTTCGTCCATATGGTCCTGCACAATTTTTTCGGTTTGCGCCCGGTCTGTTACCTTTTTTAGTTTTTGCCCAAGCATATGCCCCACCGCATCCCGGACCTTTAGTTTCACATTCTGGTCGTCCTTGGCATCACTGTTTGCCAGTACATGAAACCGCAGTATTTTTTCTGCAATTGCCGGCTGCAGTGGATCCACCCTTTCCTTCTCTGTTGCGTGCGCAGTTCCCGCAGCAAGAACCGTTAACATACATAAAATGATAAACATGATTTTTTTCTTTTTCATTTTCCCACACTCTCTTTCCTCTGATAGTAAGAGCATTTCCATTATTTTTCCTGTTTATACAAAAACCTGTCATCCGGTACCCGGTACATGGTTTTCCAGAAGATGATATGGTCTTCTGTTTCCAGATATGGCAGCATGATCTGCAGGATATGGTTTTCCTTCTCG
>OGIR01000590.1_pt1 | contig 28098 bp, 18 predicted proteins | sample 1571831 | NCBI WGS metagenome assembly OGIR01 (sample SAMEA2582124, study PRJEB24529) | metagenome | biome: Human gut stool | place: China | collected 2011 | reverse complement strand
ACAAACTTTACGATTATACTTCTACCCAAAATCGGTAAAATTGTTTATGCCATATGATTGTAACACCTTATCAAAAAAATCACTAGGTAAGGCGTTGTTTTTGAGTACACTTTTTACACTGAACCTTAGTTCAAAAATAGACAAATTCCTTAGTTTGATTATGGAATTCAATCTATTTTTTATCAAATGCCTTGATATGCTTGACAAATGGTAGAAAAAAGTATCAGAGCTTGGTAAGAGAATCTAAAAAGTAAGTCTTATAATCTCGTCGTTCTACAACCCTTATGCTTTGACCCTAATCAATTGATTAGTTTTTCTTACGTTTGCGACCAGCAAATCCAAGAAGGCCAAGAAGACCAATACCTGCAACACTTGCAATAACACCGCCATTATCACCTGTTTCTGGAAGTGTGTGACCATGTCCGGCTTTAACAGCTACTGCGGTAGCTTCTGCTACAGTGTTGACTGTTTGTTCTTGTGTCTTGTTGAATTTAGATACTGATACTGGTGCTGCTTTGACTTGACTGCTTACCACTTTCGGTGCCACAACATCGTCATATTTAGCTTTTGCACCTTGATTTGGTTTTACAACGTCAGTTTCTGGCTTAGTATTGTCAGTTTTACCAGATTCAGGTTTAGTATCAGGTGTCACAATATTACCTTTTTTAGCGTCATCTAACGCTTTTTGAACTTCATATTTAGTCAACACGGTTTCATATTCTGATTTAGCTGATGCATATTTGCTACGAGCGTCTGTAAGTTTAGCTTGTTCAGCGGCAAGTTTAGCTTGAGCGTTGACAAGTTTAACTTGAGCGGCTGCAAGTTTAGCTTGTGCATTTTCCAACTCAGATTTATGAGCTTTAGCAGCTTCTACTGCAGATTTTGCGTTGTTAAGAGCTTTTTGAGCAGCAACAACATCGTTGTTTGCTTTTTCAGCCGATGATTTAAGATCTGCTAATTTAGCTTGTTCAGTTGCAAGTGCAACCATTGCATCATCAGCTTTTTCTTTTGCAACTTTAGCATCTTCTTTTGCTTGTGCAAGCGCTTGGGCTTTAGTTGCTTCTTCAGCTGTTACGGATGCAAGCACAACTTTAGCCACTGCAAGTTTACCTTCAGCTTCTGTTAACTTAGCTTGAGCAGCTCTCAATTCAGCTTCTGCTTTTGGTGTTTGACGTTCACGTGATTCAAGCTCTGCTACTTTTGCTTTGGCGTCATCGACAGCCTTTTGAGCCGTTGTGACTGCTGTTTTGGCTACGGTAACATCTTCTTGAGCAGCTTTCAACGCAACACCTGCAGTTGTTTGTTTCAATACTACTTTATTGTATGCATCTACACTTGGCTCAAAGTTTGCTCGACCGGCTGACAATACATCATATACATGACTACCCCAAATGTCTTGTGCAAATTTAGCTTCATGCAAGCTTGAAGTTGTAGTTACAACATTGAATTCTGCTGGAACTTCAATAAACGAATTACTGTTGTCTTGTAGGTACATTGAAATACCTTGTTGGTCGTAGTCCGTCAAACTAGCTGTATGACTATAATAATCTTTCCCATCATCCACTGTGAATAAAAATACAGCTTCACGAACACCCTCTAGAATTTCGCTTAATGTTGCATAATGAGATCGTTTGTATGCCAAATCACCTGAAAACGGTTTGAAGTGACGTTGATTTGTTAAGTTTTCTCTAACATACAAGTGCTCCAATTCGGGTTTTTTTGTTGAAAGCTCAATTGAGTAGTCAGATCCCGTTTCATCAGTGTTATCACGTAATGCGTTGTATTTCACCGCACGTGCTTTTGCAAGATCCATCATTAAAGTGTTTACTGTTGCATCTGGTAAACCTAGTGCACGACGAAAGGCATTAACTTGGTCTACAAAATATTGGTTTACAATATTGTTCACGTTTTCCGGGAGATTTTCGACATCATATTGAGTATTATCAGCTACTGTGATTGTGTCTGGATAAAAGTAATTACAAATCCCATTATCGTTTGCGTCGTAATGGATATCACCATCATAAACATGTACGATTTTATTATATTGGTTAATGATGTTGAAATCTGTTTTGATTGGAAGCGCGTTATAAATTGCAAGAGCTTCATCAGCTGCTTTCACACGGTCTTCACCTTTAGCATTCACCCATTTCTTCAATGCATTCAAGTATTCTTCTGGAATATTGACTTTTGATTCCCATGTCGCTAATGGCTTGACAGCGTCTGCAGCCGCTTTTGCTTGGTCAAAGGCTGTTTGTGCTTGACTTACGACAGTTTCTTTAGCTGTTACAGTTTGTTTTGCATCTTTAACACCTTGTTCAGCTGTTGATACGGAACCGTTTGCATCTGAAATTGCTTGGTCAAGTTTTGAATCTGCCTTTTTAGCTGTTTCAAGGTTTGTTTCAGCTGTTTTCACATCTGATTTAGCTCGTACTACAGTTGCTTCTGCCACTGTTACATTATCTTGAGCTGTTGATACATCTGTTGATTCTTTTGCAAGAGCATCTACTTTTGCTTGAGCAGCGTCACTTTTAGCTTGTGCCTTATCTGCAGCCGCTTGAGCGTCTGATACAACAGCTTTTTGGTTTGTCACAGTCGTTTGAGCGTTTGTAGCGGTAGCTTGTGCGTCAGTTACTGCCTTTTCTGCAACAGGTACGTGACTGTCAGCTGTTGTGATCGCATTAGTAGCTTGAGCAATGGCTTCAGGTGTCGCTTGTGCTGCTGTTGCTTGTGCGTCAGTCACTTGACTTTGAGCAGCATTCACTTGATTTTGAGCGTCATTTACTTGATTTTGAGCCAAACCAGTTGCTGATTCTTGAATAACAGCGGCTGTTTCAGCTTTTTCCATATTTTGTTTCGCATCTGATACTTGTTGTTCAGTAACGGTTGATTGAGCTTGTGTTTCAGATACAGCATTTGTGTCTGGTGTAGTTACTGTTACTTCATCAGCATTTACAACACCTGTTGCACAAGCCGCAGCTACAATTGCAGCAGTACCAGCGATAAATTTCATTTTGTTGTTTGTTTCTTTCATAAGTGTTATCCCTCAATAAAATAATTTGTTTTCAAAAATAATAAGGGGTTCCGGGGTTTAACCCCGTATTCGCGTATTCGCGCCCGCGTAGGCTGGCGCGAAATTAACCCTGGATGAATAATTATTTACAACTATTAGAATTTTACTCCCGAAATTTAAGGGTGTCAAGTATTTTTTGAAAATTTAAATCATTATTTCGAGTTAATAAATTCTTTTAAAATAAGGTTTTTCAATATATTCTAGAATTATTATTATCATTTAATCATTATTAAGATTAGATTGATAATTAAAAAATAACTGTTTTTACACAATCTAAAAAAAGCGTAAAATCATTACAATTGCAGTGAAAATGCCAATATATGCTCGTTTTATTTTCCTTTAATTTTTTCAGGATGCAGAAAGCTAAACCTTCACATATTCATCATGATTTCTAATTTATTTTTTCTTGAAAGCATCCAAATAATTCTACTCTTTAAAAATAAAATTTTTATAAATAACGGTATATTTTTCCCTAAATATTGAAAAACACTCCCCATAAAAGAAATTATCAACACAATTTATTTCACAATACATAAATACGACACACAAACTCAATATTATTTTATAAAGTAACTCCAAACTTTTAGAAAAGAAGCTCATAATATTCACACAAAATACTTAAACTCATCAAAAAAAGCCGGACCTCAGTCCAGCTCAGAATGAAGACAAACATCAAAAACGATGTTTGTCTTTTTTTATAGTCACACTTAATTCTCCCCTAATCCAATAATATTGAGGTATTATGTGAAGCTCATCAAGCGTATAGAAACCTAATTGACGACGATTATATTCAGGATTATCTTTGTGAAACATAGGAGTACCTCATCAAATACTTTTTTTATTATACTCCTTCGAAGCAAGAAAACTCCCCAGAAGTATAACTTCTGAGGACTTTATCTTCATTCTGAGGATAGCATCACTATATATGCTATCCTTAGCTAGTCCTATGATTATTGTGCAGGTCTCAAGGTTGCTGCTACTGTTCTGATAGAACTTTGTGTAAGTTCATCATGTCTTTCTTCATCTGTGATTACACGCGGTTTTGGAAAGTTCTCGATAGGCTTTTTATTGTCTTTAGCCTGTTTTTTTGCTTGTTCCAGCCGTTGGTGTTGAGCTTCTGGTCCCCAGTCTTTTTCTGCAACAATCTCAGAGACCATAAAGGCACTATATTGATATGCCTCTGGAACAATCGTCTGGATTTGTTCTTTCGTGAAGCGGTCTCCCTCACTATAATCAACGACATCCCAAATTAGTCCGCCATTGTCATCTTCTCGTGCTGCAAGGAAATGTTCACATCCAATAGGATTTGATAGGTTGATCATAAAGAGTTCTTCAGACCATTCTCCAGTCATTACAGCATCAATAAATGTTTTATATTCATCGTCCGAGGCAAAATTTAGATGCCCGTCCTTTTCAGCTTTTTGAGCTTTACATAGTACCTCAAAACGTTCTTGGTATCGAGAGAAATTGTACTGCTTCAAAAAACTTGCTTGTTCCGTTGTTAAAATATTTTTCTTCATCGTGATTACCTCTTATTCTAAGTTAAATGTCAGTGTTACTTTAGTCAATGGGATGTGTTTAAGTCCCCAAAAGCCAGATTTCAGCAACACTTTGAACATACCAGCTACATTTCCTTCTGTATCTTGCCTAAACTTTTCATCTCTGATTTCCGTAAGACCTTTAAATTCATGAGAAATACTACTAGCAATAGATGAACGCATCGACTCTTTGATATTGTCTACGGTGTCAAATCGTCCTCTTATATTTGCATTGTGTCTATCGTCAAAAATGATTTTATTGATTTGACCTTTGCTGAAGTTTCTTAAGGCAATAGCTACAACATAAGGAAGTGCAATCCCCAATGTAACTAGGGGGTGTGTCAGAATATCAAACACAATACCTTTTAGAGTGGTGATAAGTACGATATAAGCCAATGCTCCTATCAATTTAAAGTAATTAATTGACATCGTAAATTTATTTTTTCGATTAGCTAATAACAGACCAATACATACATAAACCACTAGTAATACCAGGGCGACAATATGAATCGTCTTTGTTGAAACATTGAAAATATTGTTTGCTAATAACAGGACTGAAGTGGCTGTTATAAATATGATTTCAAGGAAATAAATACTTTCAGCAAACCATTTCATCAGTAACATGAACATTAATTTATTATTTTTCAAAAAGACACCTTCTTTCTACTTATATGGTCTTGTTTCATAAGTTCATAATTATATAAATTATCAGTCCTCATATAAGTAACGACTTCCTTCCTAGTTCGTTTTAAAGTACTCCCTAATTATAGGAAAACAAATATCTATTTGTAACCCAGTGACACCTCCTAAAAAAACACAACTCTTTTGAGCTGTGTTTTTAGGGAATTATGAATTTAGAATAGGGAAAAGGAATTTTAAGAAGTAGGTGCTATCTTAGTACTCTTTACTACGTTTAGAGAAACCAAGCATTCCAAGTGCAGTAGCCAAAATAACTGCACCTGCAGTAGCAATAGCTGAAGTTGATTTTTCACCAGTATTAGGAAGAACTTTAATAGCTTGTTGTTGGACAGGCACTTCTTCTACTGGAGTTACTGGGGTAGAAGTAGGTCCGCCAGACTCTCCTACTGGTGCTGCTGGTGGTGTATCGAATGAAACAAGATTTGATTTATAGGCATTACCAAAATCAATCTGATAGAAATCATTTTCTACAGTAGTACCTGCAGGGACTTGCAATGTAGCAGGGAGATTAACTGTTACATTATTGTTTTTTAGAATGTAGTCTTGGTAATAATCAACTGGATTTTTAGCTACCCAGAGATAGAACTCACCAGTTGGGTTAAGACCAGATTTTTCTAGGATATTGTTGATGGCATCAGTACGTCCTTCATCTGAAAGTACGTGATACATATCAAAAAGGTCTTTGACATCTTTGTTATTGCTATCGACAATAGTAATAGCATCTTCATCTACAGTGAAGGCACCATCTTGCACATCATCAAGGAGTGCAAATTTAAGTGCTTGTTTAGATGCAGCCATATCTTTGTATGGGCTATAGTCAGTCGTCAAATGGAAGGTTACTTTATCATCGTCAGTAGTTTTTCCGTCGATGTCATTTCCTTTTGAGTCTGTAACAGACTTATGTGGTTTTGGAGCCGTTGGTGTCTTGTTAGTGACAGTATCAGAGAAGGTTTCGTAACCATTACGACCAGCTTTATAAGTATTATCGTAGAAACCGTTATCGTCCGTTGCTACGAACTTGATTGTAGGTGCTTCAAGAGCCTTACCATCGTATTTGGCAGTAAATGTGTAGGTCTTAGAAGCCTCATCATAATCAACGTTCCAACCTTTAGCCGAATTTTCAGCCTTATTGGCTTCAATATTTGGAACTTCTCCAAATTCGAGTGGATCACGTGTTGTCACAGTATCTCCAACTTTTGCATTGGCAAAGATGTTTCCATTATTCAAAACGTAGGTATGTTCATCATTTTTAGGAATCATCTTACCATTAACATTTTCACCGTCGCTGTTGAGGACAGTTTTAGTTACGGTTGGTTGATAATTCATACTGTAATCATGATAGCTTACAGATGGAATTTCTGGTTTAACAGGCTCACTAACCTTTTTAACTGTAGCTGATGGAACCACGTTTGGATTAGTGAAATCAAGACTCAACTGACCATGCGTATTGATAATCCAGTTATCATCAATGTTAAGAATTGGGATAATACCAGTAGTCTCGCCTGGTTTCAAAACATAGGACTTGTTAAGTGCAATACTACGATTGATATCTTCCGCAAAGCTTGAGTTACCGTCGTGGTTTACTGAGTAAATCTCTTCCCCATCAGTGTAAACGTGGTAGTTAAGATTTTGGTTGACACCAGTATTAGGACGGTTACTTGTATAAGCATAGTTCCACAAATCGAGACTATTAAGTGTTACGGTTGTCGAACCGTCTCCGTTAGCAGCAGATGTGAAATTAACCTTACCATTAAGGGTACCTGTACCCAAAACACCCAAGCTATCATTAGCTGAGTCATTCATATCGTGCGTGAATGAGAAGGTTCCGTCTGGATTAACACTACCATTTTGAACAGAGTTACCATAAGTCAACTGATCAACATTTTGTGTTGTCACACGTCCATCAACATTAACGTTAGCATTATCCTTCATTGCAGCATAATCTTTGTTAAATTTGTCGATGGTTTCTTTGTTTGAAGCAATCTGCTTATTAACCTGCTCAGTATAGGTGTTGTAATCACCTACATTCTTACCATCTCCACTTGAGATTTCAGTAGCTTCAGCTTTAATAAGTCCATTACTATCTTTAACCGCTTTGTCTACTTGGGTTTCAAGTGTATCGTGTGCTTTGTCAGCTGCATCATAGGCTGATTGGCGTCCAGATGCGTCCTGGGTAGCTTGTTTGATTGTAGCTACTTGTTCATTTTGGTCGGCCTTAATTTCAGCTTGCTTTGTTGCAAGATCTTCACTTGTGGTAGGTGTCCCTTTGTCTTGCGTAGCATCTTGTGTGACTTTAACCCCACTATCTTTAGCGGTAGCAACTGCATCTGTGACAGCTGTGTTGTCGATAGTTACCTTTTCAGCTTCAGTAGATGTATTAGCCTTTTCAGCGTAAGCATTATTATCATTAGTACTTACTGGTTGTGTAGTAGCTACTTCTGCTACTGTTTCAGTAGGTTGTGAATCAGTAGTGTTTGTTGCAGTCGCTGTGGTTGTTGGAGTAGAGACATCTGAAGTTGCAACAGCTGTAGCTTGTGACATAAGGCTGTCTGCGTTTGCTTGTGAGGTCGCAACTGGTTCTGAATTTACAGGAGCCTCAGTTACTTCATCTGCGGATGCTTGAGAAGTTCCTCCAACGATTGCTGCAGCACCGAGTGCAAGTACACCTACTGCTCCATAGACTTTATTTTTTCGAATAGAGCCATGTCCTTTCGTGTTATTTGAGTCTTTAAACATTTTCAATAATCACCTTTCTTAGTTTGAGTACCATTTATCTTGTTTTACAGCTGTACGTTGAAGACCAAGTGCTGCCAAAATCAAGAATCCAAAGGTAACAAGTTTTGTTCCAGCTTCCCCTGTTTCAGGAAGTGTTACCATTTCTCCTGCCTCGGTCTTAACAGAGACAGTTCCATCCTCATTCACTGCTCCTCCTGCCTGTGAAGCTGGAACTGAGGCTACAGAACCATCGAAGTTTTGTACGACAAGATCACTATTGTTTGTTGATACAACTTTATAACCAGTATTTGTGACGACTGGTTGACTAGGAGTCACATTAAGTACAACTTGTTTTGTTGATGGAGAAACGTCCCCTGGTTTAGGGGCTTCTTGAACATTTGTGTTGCTAACTTTAGGAGTTTCTTCCGTTTTAGGGGACTCAACCACCTTGTTTGAAGTTGCTGCTGAAGTTGAAGCTAGTTCAGTACGATTATCTGACCTATGTTCAGATGGCGTTGAAACACCAGTTCCATTGGTTCCATCAAGAATATGAGGAGTGTTTGTAGCAGTTTCAGACAGCTCTGGAGAAGTTGATGACTTCTCAGAAGATGTTGTTCCTTCGCTACTTGGCAAACTTACACCAGTTCCAGATGTTCCATCAGAGACTTTTGGTGTTTCTGAACTTGTTGAAGAAGATTCGGCTGACGTTGATGTGCCACTAGGTGCTTCGGAACTTGAAGCGTTATTTGCTTCAGTTGGTGCTGGAGTAGGGGTGGCAACAGTTGATCCTTTGTCATTAACAGTATTGGTTGAATTTTCACTACTACTGCTAGTATTATTTTCATTATTGTGGTTAGTATTAGCAGTATCCGTAGCATTAGGCTTAGTAGGATTTTCAGTTACTGTGTGCTCTGAAGGGGTAGGTGTTTCTGATGCAGTTGAAGTTATATCAGAAGTAGAGTTTCCTTCACTTCCTTCAGTGGTAGCTGTAGACGTTTCAGTAGTTGTACTAGCATTTTCAGAAGTCGTAGGTGTAGCCTCAGAAGTTTCTGATGTCTTCCCTTCGTCTTGACTTGGCGTAGTAACGCTTGGTGTTGTAGGTGTAGCTATACCTGTACCAGTAGACCCGTCAGTTACTTTAGGTGCTTCAGCAGTTGGGACATCTGTAGTATTGGTACCGGGTGTCGCTGGTGTTGATGAAGCGGGAGGAAGAAGTGTATCGGAGTGTCCAGTCGCAACAGTAGCATTATCTGTTGGTCCAGTTGGTGCGGCAGTTTCGTCTGCTGATACCCCATTATTAACCAAACCTGTTGCTACAAGGGCTGTTAAAAAAGCTCCAGATTTTAGGATCATTGAACGTTTGTTTTTATCCATAAATAAGCAATTTCCTTTCTAAAAAAATTACAATCAGATAATAGCAAAAGTCATCCCTGACTCAAACCCAGTGACACCCTATGAAAACACAAAAAAAGAGCATACTGCTCTCTTGTAATATAATATGGATTGTATTGTTGCCTAATTAAAAGCTCGTCTACGCATTGAGATCCCAATTTCTTGCCAAGATACCTCCATATCATCAGAAGGAGTGTCTCCTAATAGAAAAACAGGTTTATTATGGAATAGAGCATCAAATCCAATGTCTTCATAAAAGAGTTCTTCGTCATCATATTGAAAGCCAGAATCAATGTCGAATTCATTATTGAATATAGCACGGTAAATAAAGTACGCACCTAGACCATAGTAATTAATAGGTTCATTGGAACCTTTAGGTGTAGCTTCAAATCGATAGTACTTCTCTACTTCAATGGAGTTTTGAGCATTGACTTCAATAGGCTTAAGATAACAGTACCCACGACTAGCGAGAGCTTCATCTAATTGCTGACGTAGAGGGCTTTTTTTATGAGCGATGAGACCAGGAATGGCATCCGCCTTACTGTCGAGAAAGTCATATGCATTCAGAAGAATCAAACCTTTTTTAAAAAAGTCTGGGCTAGTCTGTCTGTCCAACCACTCACCTAAAAATCGGTTAATACGAGGTGTATTCATAATCTTCTCCTTTCATAGATATTTGAATCGTCTTTTCTTAAACTAAGATTAGTGTAGCACAGAGGAAATTATAAGAGCAAGCGCAGAGAGCCCTAAATTTTCAAAAGTCATTTAAAATGAACTATTTTTTAGACGTTGCTTTATCAACTTCAAGGTTTACTTGATAAATTCCTTTTTCTTGTCTTTAATAAAGCCCACAGGGATCCAGAAGTCAAAGTTACAGGGCAGTGTTTACCTGCTCCTCTAGTTGCTGCAGAACACAGCTTCTTTGATTTGTTTCACGATAGTGATAAGCTAGCTCTCGTCCAGACCCCTGACCAGCAGTTCTCATCACTTGAAGTTAGGCACTATTCTTGGGGCGAGGTGTTTATTTATATATTATTCTGCTGGCACTAAGTACGAAGTGACAGTGCTTTTAGTTTGCAAATTAATAAGCTCCCTCGCCTCATTATTTTTCAACACTCGATCAAGTACACTCGCACTATCCTTTAATATAAATTGCCAATTACGGGGTATAGTCTCGTCCTGTCGTTGTAAACCTTCCATCTCCTACTTAAGTAATATTTGTAGTCTGTTCCTACTGGTATTCAGGGAAAAATATAGTTAATGTTCTTTCGATAACTGCTTTTTGGTAATTTGTTCCCCAAAAATAAAAAATAGCTCCATAATCTCTACAGTAGTTTTACCTACTACAGAAATTATAGAGCCTACTATGAAGCGATAAATTTAGTGTTGAAAACTCTACCTTCCAAATGAACATCTGATACCGTACTTCTCTATCAGACATTATTGATATGAACGTAAAGAGAAGAAATAGTATTGGGAGACCTTTAACTTCAAGCTTCTTCAGTATCTTCTGATCCACACCAACGACACTTTTCGTAATTATCTGTTTCATCAATATCATACGAATAGTATCCAAGACAACTATTACAGTAACGATCTATTTCCATGTTAAACCTCCATAATCCTGACTATCTAATCTGGATAGCCAATAACATTTTTTTCAACGGTCTCAATAACTTCCTTAGGAATATCAGCAATAGCCGTCTGATAAACTATATTTTGTCGTGGATTAAAGAAACCTAGCTTTGATATACTCAAGAACTCTGGTTGATCGGAACGAATCCCCATTAAATAGTATATAAGAACCTGCAGCGTATAGTCCTTATTCGGTTTTGATTTTATGACCTTGAAATCCCAAAGAGTATCCTTGGTTAAGTAATCTCCATCACCTGATGTGATTGTGTCCGTATATGCAGAGTCGAATGTAAATCCATCTAAAGTGATTGGCCCATAGATTTCAAAGAAGTGTAGACTTCGCTGTACCATGATACGAATATTTTCAATCGTGGTTTCATCAGCATGAATAGTATCAACTGTCATAAAACGAGCAGGGCCTGCTCTAAAAGCAACATCATAACCCACCAGAATACATGCAGCAGCAATTGATTGATTATCTAGTCCAACAATTTGGTCTAATAGTGAAGTAGCCTTATCAAATTCACCCACCAGATATGCTCCATTTAAAGAAATCTTAAACGCTTCTTTGGGTTGTGCACCATTCATCAAACGTGATAGATAGTCTACAGCTGAACCAACAAGTCCAGGCGACACCGACTCATCTGAATTCAAAAATTTTCCGTCATCTAAGGTAATCGCTGAAAACTGCTTCAATGGTATATATCCACCTCTAGGTTGTTTCACTGCTTTAATACGGTTTGTCACTGAAGTCATTTTTTACCTCCTAAATACTAACAACTATAAATAACTAGTAATGATGAATTGCCATCTGTAACCCATTTATCAATAGATTGTTTTGAACTTTTAGTAACAGAGCCCTAGGCTATGCTACTTCTCCTCAATCTTTCATAAGCTCTTCAAATGGATTTGAAGAATATTCTGGTTCTTCCTTAAGAAACTCAATAGCTGACTTCTTCGCCAATTCCTTATAAAGCTCAATTTCCTCCATCGAATTGAAAGCTTTAGGGTCATTAGGGTCCAGAAGGTATTTTCCTTCAACAAATTCTAGGCCTTCAATTTCTCGAGCCATCATCTTCATACTATAATCTAACTTATCAAACATTACTTTTTCCTTTCATTTCCGAATTCGTCACATTATACTAAAAGTCCTTGATTACTTTATCTAGCTAAACCAAATACCTATTTTGCTAGATAAAACAGAAAGACTATTAAATCAAAATGATACTGAATTCTGTTCCCTTAGTTTTTTATTTATCTCATGATTATATTTTATCAATATAGATATATAAAACAAGCGCAATAACAATGCACCTGTTCCTGTATTCGACCATGTACAAACAAATTAATAATGAAGTGCGAGTTACATGTACTTTTATCTTTTTATTATGTAACATTGAAAGTAATCTGGCTATATATTTATTTAATTAGGAAATATCAAGTACCGTAAAGTCCCATTATGACACTCTACATTTTCCCAGTAACATGTAGCGATCAAGTTTAAAAACACCAAAAAAGCCAAAGCTTAAGCTTCAGCTTTTATAATCTCAAATCATCGGTTAATACAACATTGATAGGTTCTTCAGTATTTTTACGATACCTCTTCAAACATACTAGTGAAACAACTACCGAAAGTAATATCAATAAAACGCCACATACAACCATTGCAAAGACCTGTTCAGGACGAGTGCCATAGTTCTCAGTATAGTTCAATAGTGATGTACTAGTTTCCATTTTTTGGATAACGTTAGGAACAAAGTTCCAAGATACAATTGTAAAGACTGCTAAAAAGAGTAGCATTCCGAACGCCCAACTTAGAACGTATCGTTGCTGACGAGTCATAAAGTCACGCTGATTGTACTCTTCAACACATAGTCCCTTATATTGTCCATCCTTAGTAAAGAAACGTGGTTCTTCACCGTTTTTGATTCGTTGAATATCACTTAAAATTTCAGCATTTAAGTGTCTAGCCGGTAACTCTTGAGCTAGTTTATTTTGTTCTTCAATAGTTAACTCAGAAACATCATCAGTATATTTTAAAAGATATTCCTTAGTCTGTCCGTCAAATAATCTGACCAACTTCCTTAAAAGACGCTTTGTTTCTTTTTCCATGACTCCTCATCTCCAATCGTTCTTTAATCCTATTCTCTTATTATCACCAATTCTTTAATCCCTGTGCTATGGCACTATTATATCAAGGATTAAGAAGATATGCACTTACACAGGGACAAAAATTCCTATTAGAGTTAAATAGATAAAGAAAAGCTCCATCTATTGATGAAGATAAACAAGATATGTAAGACGGATTGACTACGTTTAGTCATGTCCATGTTCAGCATGATCAGCTTCAGCTACTCCATGAACTGACGTTACTTCTATTTGAGTTGTTCCCATAACGTAATTCCCACAGAAATAGAGTTTCGCTCCATCCGGGTTAGCAACCTCAAGTACAAACTGACGAACATTGTCTGCCTTGGCTTTGAATACTTGAGTTTTAGCCTCAGAATACTTATAGCCTAGCATGAATTTTGCCACAAGTTCATACTGCATCTTGGTCCCAGTAAGCGTTAAGTGATTTTGATAATCTGGCTTAACATCGGTTATGTTCTGAACAGTCTCAACATAAGAGCACATCTCTTTCAGTGCATTCTTTACTGTTTGTGTATCAGTGTCATCTGCAGGTGTTTGTGTTTCTAAAGTCGCAAGAGCCTCTTTACGCCATCGCTCATACTTATCCTCCTTTGGAATATCTTCTGATGACGAATCCTCAAGCACCTGTTCGGTGCTAGGGGGTGTTACTTTTTTCTTCGGTTCATTTTTCTTAATTAACGCAGAGACCAAAAACATGACTCCGAGAGCGAGGAAAATGACCACTAAAATAATAATGTACTTAGAATCTTTTTTCATGAGCCCAGTATAGCATCATTTATATAAGTGAAAAAGGGAGTGACACCCCCTTTTTATGTTTCTCAGTCACTATCTAAAAAATGATTTATCTAAATTGGAGACCTTTTTCATCTAACAATACTTTGATTTCTTTGAAATCATGATCAGGATCATGAACTGTCAAATTTAATTCTTTAGTTGTCCCTTCTCTCCACTCAATGATGGCTGCATCTATCTTTCTAAAAATAACCTTACCATTCTTATTATAAGCTACAATAGTCATAGGTACATAACTTAGATAATAATCGGTAGTATTCTCAAATGTACCAGAACAATTCAATTCGTCACTATTTTCGCTACTTTTACTGATTGTAAAGTTATTCCCTTTAAAAATTTTTTTAAGTGCTTGGATTATTTCATTTTTTTGCTTCACTTTTATTCCTATGTCTAGTATATCACGTAAGTTCCTAGTATCCTGGACAGGTATCTTCTTTCTTGAATGAATATCAAGTATCAATTCATATCTCTTTCTTCTGTACTCAACCCAACGATCAGAAGAGAAATGATTATTTTCCTTCGATGTTAACTCTTTTGAATCCTCAAGAACATTTATATATTCAATAGCTAATTTCTTGAGTTTGTTATCCTTAAAAGTTCTTTCCTTATATCTTCCAACTTCCGATAACTCAAATTGTGTGGCCTTTTCATAGTACGCCGTAGTGTCCTCGTAATTCGAATGGGCATCCTCCCACCGTTTATCTAACCCTTTAGCTAACGAAATAATGAAGTCGTTATCATAGGTGATTGCCTTATTAACAGCCGAACTGCATAAGAACAATGAAATAACTATCAGAACTGCAAAAAGTATCTTCTTAGGCATAGCAATTCCCTCCTAATTCATTCCCATTACTATTATACCATTTAACAATTTCAACCCGAAAGAAACCTAGTGTATAATAACCGTTCTTTATATCGCCTATGATACCTCTCAAAAATCAAAGAGCCAGGAAAATCCTGACTCTTTATTTGAACTATCACTTATATTTCTGTTTAATGTCACGCATCCATTTTTGAAGAACAGGACCTAAATTCATATTAAGCATCAACTTATTGCCTGCAAAGATATTTGTTGCTTTATCAGGATCCAATGTTTTAGAGATGTCATCACGAAATGGAATCTCTTCTGGCTTGATAAGACTATACTCCTTAAGCGATTTGCTAAGTAAATCAGCATCAAGCCCCCATTTGGACGCAAATGCTTTAACTTCTATGAATTGTTGCTTGTCCTGCCAATCCTGAAAGGCTTCATCAAAATTACTCGTAGCCGGAATGTGACCACCTACCAATTCTTCATTGACAAAGCGTTTCAAAGACTCAGCCATTTCATGCTCCCCAAGGTTACTCAACTCTTGAATTTGCTCTAGAACTAAGACTAAATTATTATCATTGATAACAATATAACCACCTTCTGTAGTCGTCTTATTTCCAATTAACTCTATGAGGCTCTGAGCATCAATAACTTGAGAACCTTGAAGTTTAGTTCTCCCTTGTAATTCCCTAATGTCTTCCTCTTCTGGTCCAACTTCATCTCCGGAAAAGAGGTTTCTATAAGCACCTACATACTGTAGCCACTTGTGTTCATCAAGACCAAAACGCTTATTATCCCAGACAAATTCATAATATTGTTTGACAATATTTAACTGTTTAGCAGCTTCTTTAAATGCTGCTTTAAATCGTTTTCTGCCGTCTTTATCGTCACGTAGGTCTATCCATCGTGTTGGGTCTGAAAGTTCTTGAATGAGATTAAGCATTCGTTTATTCAGTTCATCGACAGCCTCCTCATACTCTTTAACGATGACTTCAGTATTCTTACCACCGCTACCATAAAGTGCAAGGGCAGCCTTAACAAGCTCTTGTGTCATTCTTGGATATTGGAAATTAATAATCGTTCCAAATTCCTTTGAAGAACCGTAAACACGATTTGTTCTAGAATAAGCCTGAATCAAGCCTTGAAGTTCAAGACGTCTATCAACATAAAGGGTGTTAATACGTTTTGAGTCATAACCTGTTAGTAACTGGTCGGCAACAATAAGAATATCGATATTCTTAGGGTTTCTACCACTACCCCCACGTTTCGCACGATCCGTTAAATCTTCAAAGTAAGCAGCTTCACCATGAGTCTTATTACCAGGTGTAAAGGAAATACCAGTAAAACTAGCATAGTCTTCAAACATCTCATTAACGACTTCTAGAGCAATATTATCTGGATCATTCTCGTTTCCAAAGCTAAACGTCATAGCGACATTGGGTTTCGCTTCACCCTCCTTGAATTTCTCAGCAATTTGTTTCTTGAATTCATGGTAATAGGCAATCACACGCTCTTTATAGGCAGCTGTGAGGATTGCATTAAACTCTCCGTTTTGAGACTGTTCCTGCCAACCATCTAGCACTTCTTCAACTACTCGTGGAATATGAGTCTCATCTTGGTAGATTAAGATACCTTCATCAGAAGCCTTGGTTTCAACCTTCAAATCATCCCACTTATAGACCTCTCGTGCGATAGCTTTCTCGCCTTTTCCTGGATGTTTCTCAGATAAGTACTTAATTAGTTGCTCACGGAGATCATCATAATTTCTAAACTCACCAGTATTGATGTAGTCAACATGGAAACCTAAGACATTACCGTCCGCAATTGCTTCATCGATAGTATATTGATGAAGCAAGGGGCCAAAGAGCTTTTCAGTCGTATTAATGAGTTCACTACGTTCATTGACTTTACCTTTAGCCTTATTTTCATCAAACAAGGGTGTCCCGGTAAAACCAAAGAACAAACCGTTTTGGAAGAAATACTCTTTAATTTTAGCCATCATACCCCCCATAGTTGTCCGATGGGCCTCATCAATTATAAAGATTATCTTCTTCTCTTTTAGACTATCATCTTGTCCTTCAACAAGACTTTCAACTAAGTTATGAAGTTTAAAGGTTGTTGTAACGACAATACCACTCTTAGCAGACATCAATTGTCTTCTCAGTTGATAGGTACTTTTTGTATCATCCACATTCACCGATTCATAAACGGAATAAGCCTTGAAGGCTTCTGAAGTTTGGTCGTCAAGGTCACGTCTATCTAATAAGAAAACAACCTTATCAAACTCCGTTCGAGTGGCTAAGAACTGAGCTGTCTTAAAACTTGTGATGGTCTTTCCTGAACCAGTAGTATGCCAGACAAAGCCACCATGCGGTATCTTATCATCATTATCCCAACCAAAAGCAGCTTTTTCAACGGCTTGCAGGGCATAAACCTGATAAGGACGCATTAACATATGACGGCGGTTTTCTTCTAGTTTATCTTCATCAATAATCAGATAATCCCCAACCATTTGATGAGCCATTGGGATTCTTAAGAAATGTTCAATCACTTCTTGATAATCCGTCAATATACGGTGGCCTAGGAACTTACCATCATCTTGACTTTTTCGCACAAGCGACCAGTGGAACACAAATGCAGGGTTGAAATCGTTGAGTGTTTTAGGTGTCGCAAAATAACGTGTTTCAATCTCACTTGTCACAACCATCATTTGAGAAAAAGTCATGAAGTTATTGGTATATTCACCATCACGGTAATAACGCTTAAATTGTCCAAAGGCTTCATCTAATGTTTTATCGGTTCGTTTTTGCTCGATGTTAATTAATGGCAGTCCATTAATTAATAGGACAATATCAAATCGGTTATTGTAGTCAGTCCATACTTCACGCGCAATTTGATAACTTGAGTCACCACCACTCACCTGAGCCTTCCTCAAAATCGTTAGGGTGATTTGTCGTCTAGTAACATCTGGGTGACTGTCACGATAGATACCGTCAATTTTACCCGTTGACCCTTCCATTGAAAGGACCTTTGCGGCCTCATAACTATTTGATATCTGTTTGACCTTTGCCATAACTTGCTGGAACTCATTATCCGTCAAGGCAACACCTTCTAAGATGTCCGCATTGATACGATTTAACTCGTCACGCCAGTTATTTATAAGATCTTGAATAGTGACTTTATGTAGATTTCCATTTAGTTTATCAGGAGCTTGCCACTTATACTTCGTTAATTCCTTTACGAAATTTTCCTGAAATGCTTTTTCTGAAGCATTTTTGGGTGTATTACTCATACGTGTCCTTTCTATATCAAACTGGAACTGACGTTACACGAATAGTTCATTCAAATAGGCTTTTTTCAAATCGTTTAGTTTGTCTAGTTTATGTTGTTGGAGGGTGATTGATTGATCTAACTTTTTGAAGAAATCTCCAATCACAACTTGCTCTTCCTTCGTTACTGGTAATAAAATTGGGGTATTTTTTCCACTGTCTATAGTGTATGTCCCTACAGTTCCAACACCAGCCACATCACCAATAAATTTTTGAATAGCTCTTGCTGTAAATGAGTAGTAGAAGAAATGTCCGTCTAACAAGTTCTTATTTTTAAACCAAATAATATTTCCATCTTTGAAGTAGAGTGGTTCACTCGATTCTACTAACATCGGAACGCCAATGGTACCTACACCTGTAACAAGAAGGTCTCCCTTTTCAACCACTCCAGATATAGCTGAGTACTTTTTATAAAGTTCTTCATCAATATAAAGAAAATCATCTGGCCTTTTATTTTTGGATTCAGAAACAATATCTCTTGCCCTTAGGAAACGCACACCTCTGTCTCTCCAATCTGACTGATGGACTCGTTTTACAGAACCTACATCCATCAATTGTCCTAGCTTCTTCTGTTCCCACTCACCTTCAAAACCAGGAAAACGACGTTTCGGCACGCGCTCACCTTCAGCTGGAAACATTTCTGTGAGATAGGCTTTTTTCAGATCTTTGAGTTTATCAAGTTTATGCTGATGGAGAGAAATTTGCTTTTCAACTTTCAGCAAAAAATCACCTACGGTTCTTTGTTCATCTATACATGAAGAAAAGACTTGAATATTATTAATAATTACTTTCGATAAGGAGGGAACTCCGGTAGATTCGTCATAACTTCTCCAATTTATTCTCTCAAATATTGCATTCACAAATTGCAAATCATCCTTTTCCTTAGGAACGCAATAAAAGAGAGTATCAACTGTCCAAAAAGGGGCTCTCAAGATATATGGTTTATCAATTGTTCCTTTTCTCCCTATTCCAATTCCATCTCTAAAAGATAGAGCTTCCGAAACAGACAACATATACCCACCTGTTCCATAGACAGGAACATCACCCTCAATTAAATGCTTATAGTCTTTTCCACTATTTATTTCAACTATATCCCCTAACTTCTTCTGCTCCCACTCACCTTCAAAACCAGGAAAACGGCGTTTAGGGGTATAATCATTTTTAGTATCCATTAAAGCACCACCAATTCCTTCATCATTGCTTCAAGTTCTTTTTCGAGTTTGGCAATCTCATCATCCAGAGTGTCCAATGTCTCAGAGTAGCGTTTGTTTAATTCGTCTATCACTGCAATCTCAGCCTTAAGCGGTGACTCCACTAAGTCTTCCACTTTTTCAATAACTGAACCAAACCATTTTTTGTAAAGGAGTTGGTCTACTTCTTCATCAGTCAATTGAAGAATGCGATCGGCCACTACTTCTTTCAACTCTTGCTCTTTGGTCTTAATCTTTTTATTGACAGCTGATTTTTCTTTGGTCAAGTCATCGACTTTCTTTAGAAGGTCATACTCAAGAGACCCTTTTTCAGCCTCTTTCAAACTATCTTTAATCGACTTGCCTTCAAAACTGTCTTGGGCTTCACCCTCTTCATTCTTTTTAAGAGAGTCAAAGAGTGCATTGTACTCATCACTATCTTCTACCTTAGCATTTTCGACAAGCTCTCTCATTTCGCTTTCAATTTCTGCAATACGTGATTTGAAAGCCTCAATTTCAGCTAACTCTTTGGCATAAAACTCACTAGCAATAAGACTATTTGGAACAACAACCCCATTCCAACCGTCTTGAACTGGTTCTTTTTTCTTCCCTTTTTTGACCATATTGGGCTCACGTGTTCGGCCAGCTTGGTAAAAGCCTAACTGTTCAATAAACTCTGAATCATGTTCAAGGCTATTAGCCCAAATCTCAGCAATCATTTGATACCCGTCATAACTGTCAAGTTGTTCAAAGGCTGATAGCTGATGCTTGATATCTGCTAACATGGCTTCTTTAACCTGTCTAGAGCTACGTTCCTTACCAAGCTCATGCAACTGAGTCCAATAGGTATCCAGATAAGCTTCAACCGTTCCTTTCACTTGCGTCATTGTCTCTTGAACGACAGTGCTAGATAACACCTCATCTGAAAATGCATCAATCGTTTTGTTTAAAGCCAAATAGCCAGGACGTTTTTCAGTGAAGGCTTGTTCTAAAACATCTGGTACTAATTGCTTGAGAATCTTCAAGTTCTCAATATTCGCTTTTGGAATACCACCGTATAAGTGGGCATCAACATCGTGAGCAATCTCATTGTCTATAGCTGTCACATAGCGAGGAATGTTCATATTAAACTCATTGCTGATGAGTTCCTTTCGACTCGCTAAATGACTGTAGCCTTCTTCTTCTGTACGATTACTGTATGTATCCACAATCTTAGCGATGTCTTTTTCTTGAAGGACATTTTGCTTCCCTACTTTAATAAAGTTATGTGAAGCATCAATAAAGAGTACAGGCTCATTCAAGTCACGATTTTTCTTCAAAATGATGATACATACTGGAATCCCTGTATTAGAGAATAGATTACTTGGCAGACCAATGACGGTATCAATCTGATTTTTTTCAATGAGTTTCTGGCGAATCTCGCCTTCTGCTCCTCCACGGAAAAGTACTCCATGAGGTAATACAATAGCCATTGTACCAGTGGTTGATAGGTGGTAAAGCCCATGAAGAAGGAAAGCAAAGTCCCCTTTTGAATCTGGAGGTAATACACTAGCAATTTCAAAGCGTGGATCTGAAGCCTTTAAGCCAACTCGGTTCCAGTTCTTAATCGAATAAGGTGGGTTCATAACCACCGCATCGAACTGTACGCCTTCATCTGGACGCTCTGGGTCTTCTGGCCAGTCTTGTGCAAGGGTATCACCGTTTTTAATGCTCATTTTCTCAGGACGTACACCATGAAGTAAGAGGTTCATACGTGTCAAGTTGTAAGTAGCTGTGTTTTTTTCTTGTCCGTAGTAGCTAAGAACCTTCTGCTGCTCTTCAGATAGATGTTTTTTTACAGTCAAAAGGAGTGAACCTGAACCAACGGTCGGGTCATAGATAGAGGCTAGAGACTTATTTGTCGCAACTATCTGAGCCATGACTTCACTGACCTGGTGAGGGGTGTAGAATTCACCAGCCTTTTTCCCAGATTCCATAGCGAACTGCCCAATCAAGTACTCATAAGCATCCCCTAAAATATCACTCTTTTGGAGGGCAACCATGTCCAAGTCTTCAAATAGACGAATAAGTGCCTGGATGTTCTTGCTTCGTGTATTTAGGTCACTACCAAGAGCTGTATCAGACAAATCCAAAGTTGAGCTTGAGAAAAGCCCATTAAAATCATCCGTCTCGTCTGTTGACACGACACTACGTTCAAATTCACCAAGACTTTCAGTAACCGTTTGAACTTCAAACTGTCCTGTATTCATGTCATTTAGCCATTTTTGATACAAGTACTTAGGTTTGACTACATACCCTAAGTTATCACTGATCATCTTCTCAAGATCTTTTTCGTATAACTCGTGTGCCTTCTGATATTCCTCAAACACGTCCACATCAGTAGAAAGCCCTGATAATTCCGCAAAGGTTTTGAGTGTTTTGTCACTCAGAAATTTATAGAACATGAGTCCTAACATGTAGTCCTTGTAACGGCTAGCGTCCATTGAACCACGAAGCTCGGTAGCTCCATTCCACAGGCGCGCTTTGATTTCTTCTGACGTAATCATTTGAGTCTCCCTTTACTATTTACCATTCGTTTACAAATTGCTATCTCTAAAATGATGTTACCTAGACTTGTGGTATCATTCCAAGATAATGTCCCTTTGATTATACCATGAAAGCAATGAAAATATAAGGAAAGCCTTGACAACCTTGGCCTTAGTAGGTAGCTAACCACACTTCAAGTTGTCTCTCAAACACATTAATACATCATATCTGTATTTGAACCTAAAAAAGAAAATGCAGAAGAAACTCCTACATTTTTTATCTATATTAATAATTCTTGGCTATCCCATTCTATCATGTCTTATAAATTGACTCTGACACTTCGGTTTTGGTAAAATTAAATAAAGGTTGAGACTGAGTTTGAGTCGGTGACGACTCATTCAAAGGTTGCGGTTCATCCGTTTCAGGTAGAGGTGCTACCTCCTGTTTTTCAGGTAAATCCCCGAATGAGTTCTCAGCCTTTTTTGTATGCTCCTGAAAAGAATCAGGAGTATTTTTATTTTGTTGAATTAGTCATTTTTTAGCTTTTAAAATCGCGATTCCAGTCGTACTTCTTGACTGAAATAGATATATGTTAAATTCTATCCACGACAAATTACTATTATAAACCACTACAAACTACATATATCTTTTTCGCTGGTCAAACAAAACAAAGGACTTAGTCCTGTACAATAAAGAACTAAATCCTTTGCTTAAATTATTTGTCTAACTTCTAGGGTACAGTTCAGTATTGGAGATCTTCTTATATTCTTCTCTTTTTCACTTTGATATCATCAATTAGCCCAAAAGGTTCAATCATTAGGTACTGATTCAAACCTCCACGAAACTCCGTCCCTAGTGTATTCGTTACTTCTATTCTCAGTTCATTCTCCCCATCTCTAAATAAGCCAGATACATCAAAACAGTAAGGCGGGGCAATATTAACACCTGCTGACACATCATTAACAAATACTTCTGCTATTTCAAAGGTAGGCCCTAACTCAATTTCTATGATATCATTAGCCTTATTTAGGGTAAGGTTAGTGCTGTAAGAAACTGTTCCACTCACTCTCTCGAAATCTTCTAAGCTACTTAGTGGTTGTAATTTGTCCATTTTAGTAACTTCTTGAAACTCTGGGTATTCCTCTGCACGTGCAAAACCTACCGTCCATTCTGAATGAATTACCTCTTCATGAACTTTTTCTTGTATTAAACTCATAGGTTCCTTAGTATCTCCAAATACCCAAATAATCGTTTGGTAAGGTTCAAGAACAAGATGATTTTTTTCTACAACCCAATAAGTATCCTTATAAGCATCATATGCAATAGGCTGTCGTTCCTCATTGGAAAATGAAATAGTGACATCTACAGTTTCTGAAACACTCTCATTGAAAAACATCCAGTAATCTATTCCATCCTTTTGGTAGTGATAATAAACTAGTTCAGAAAATGGAATATCTAAGTGAATATCTGCTATATCATTTAATTTTGATGGTAGCTCTTCAAGTTTCACAAGCTCTGGTGCATTTCTAAATTCACTACGATTTATAGGAAACTGATTAATGAAAATCACTCTAATACCATTATCAATCATCTGATTTAACTCATGCATGACGGCCTTTGGAATATACTCTGCAAAAGGTACTACTAGAACATTAAAATGATGTTGATTGATGCTAAATTTTTTGTCACTAAATTCGGCATTCTTCAGTAAGTCTGTGCTAACAATTGAAAAATCGAGTTGTGATTGTGTTAGTACTCTCGCTGGAATTTCAACAGGCATTGATTCCCCTACCCATTCAAATTCTGCTGGATAGAAAAGAGCTATTGAGGACTGATGCTTCCCCCCTGAGAATACTGACATCAATCGGTTCATATAATCTGAAAGATTACTCATATACCTAAATTGTGGGTTATTGCCTCGTGCATAAAAGTGAGGTGGACAATCAAAGTCTGGATATTCCTTTGGACTGAAAGCATGAGGTACAATATTATTTATCCCTCTAACAATTAAGTGATCAGCTATCCATTTCATAATTTTTAGACCCTCGTTCCAACCGTAGGCCCCAAAAGCTTCACACATAGCGCGTCCTTTTTTGTGGGGATAAAACTCTGCAGCAGATGCCCCAAGCTTAGCGAGTGCATAGTGATAAAATTGCCCGTCACTACCTCCCGTTTGAAAGGCATCATGATGATAATTCATTCCAGGAACTATCTGAGTACCAATTACATCTATACCTGAATAGTGCTGTGCCTCTTGTCCTCGGAAATAATGACCAGCCCCATAACCTAGCCGAGCATGTGCACCATTATCTTCAATATTATGTCCGAGATAATTTACTCCGTGTTCGTAACACCAATCTGCCAGAACTTTCACAAAGTTCCTATTATATTCTTTTGTAATTACGTTCATATAGTCATAACGAACTTCTCTCTCACTCATATCTACTGCAGGAATCCATAACAAAGGCAATTTTGATTTAGGGAAGCTTAACAGTTTTTCCAAACCAGGTCGCCATGGTAGAACTATGTCGGGATTCCCTATCTTTATATTTGTACCTTTAGCATTACCAAAACGGGGCTCGTCTGAAAAGAAAGCAGTGATAGTCTTTCCAAAAGAAGTACCTACATGTTCAAAATGTTTTTCATATACCTCATCTACTAACACTTGTGTTGCATCAGCTACAAGTGGATTTAGATAGTCTTTTGTTGATTCCTCGCCACCTTCATGTGTTGAAAAGACAACTAAAACACTCCAATGTCCTTGAGGAACATCAAGATAAATCGTATCCCCTTTGAAAGAATTAGTGATCTCGACTAATGTATCCATTTGAATGGGGTCACCCTTCTTATTTAATCCAGCATGTCTCTCAACTAAATAAACTCCAAGAATATCAATAATTTCAGTCTGTCCACTCTCCCATGGACGTCCTTTTAGTTGGGAAGCATCAATTCTAGCATGTTTTAAAGGACCGACAATATCATATCTCCTTAATGCTAAATATTGTTTCAAATACTCAGGATGTTCTTTTTTGATTTTTCCATTAGCAAAACCAGTAGGGAAATGAGAATCATCAAGAATCCATACTTTCATTTTTCGTTTTTGACATTCTCTTATAATGATGTCTAGGTCTTGCCACCATTTCTCGCCCACAAAGTCTGGATGAGGTCGAGATTCTACACATACGGCTTTCATTCCAGACTGGTAGATTTTTTCAACATATTCAACTAATACTTTCTCGTCTTCTCCATGTTGCCAGAAGAAAGGGAATAAATGATTTTCCATATTATTTTCCTCGCTATACTTTCATATTCAATATTCAAAAAACGATAAAATCTCACTCCTATAACTATATGAGAGTAAGATTTCCATTATTATTTTATTTCCCTTCGCCAGTTCCAAAAATGAAATTCATAACAATTGGTCCTACAAAAGCAACTACTGATGCTACGATGAAGGCAAACATACTTGAGAGTTTACCATCTGGTGCAATGAATAATGGGATTGCCATAACACCACCATTACCAAAATTGTAGACAAGTGAACCTGTTCCAGCCATAATAGCACCTGCAACTCCTCCACTTATCCAAGCATAAATGAACTGACGTCTAACAGGTAGTGCAATAGAATAAATAATTGGTTCAGTTATACCAAGGAGTCCTGTCAAACCTACTGAGAAACCTAGTGTACGTTGTTTTGTGCTTTTTGTTTTCAATGCATATCCAATTGCAGCACCTGCCAAAGCCATGACTGTTACATGGAAAACAGCATTGATTGGATCGTGACCTAAGTTTGTAATGTTATTGATAAGAACTGGAATAAAAGCATAGTGAAGTCCAAAAACAACAATTACTTGCCAGAAGGCACCGCCAATGATACCAAAGAGAATAGGGTTGAAATTGTAAATAGCCATGACTGCTGCAGCAAGTATATCAGAAAGCCATGTCATCACTGGTCCTACTAACAAAAATACTAATGGTGTCGCAATAAGAACTGTTAAAAATGGTGCAAACATTAATTTCAAAACATCTGGAAGAACCTTTCGGAAGAAAGTCTCTAGTTTTGCCGCAATATAAGATGACAACATTGCTGGGAAGAGAGATTGCGTATAATTAACCATTACAATTGGGATACCAAAGAAAGTTAGTGTTGTGTGTTCTGTATAAGCAGAAACTATTGTTGGATAAACCAAACCAGCTGCTAACATTGCACCAACAAATGGACTTCCTCCAAATTGTTTACTTGCGTTAAAACCAACCCAAATTGGTAGGAAATAGAAGAAACCTTGAGCAACAGCGTACCAAATCTGGTAAGCTCCATCAGCTTCTTTTAACCAACCAAAAGCTAAAGCTAAGGCTAACAATCCTTTCATAATACCTGCAGCACCCATAACACCAAATGTTGGTGTCATGATACCGACAATAGCTTTAAAGAATCGATTAAATATGTTAGCCTCTTTTTCTTGTTCAACTTCTGTATCGACCTCAGGTGTTCCCATAGCTGTCAGGAATTCTTTGTGGACATCTGGTACACTCATACCAATAATGATTTGATATTGACCACCTGAAAAGACTGAACCAGCAACCTTATCTAAATTATCGATACTTTTCTTATCAACCAGACTTTCATCTTTCAAAACTAATCGAAGTCTTGTTGCACAATGAGAAGCTTTAGAAACATTTTCTTTACCTCCAACTGCTTTTAGTATATCAGATACCATTTGTTCGTATGCCATAGTATTCTCCTTTTTTATTTGCTTACTTCTTAATAATGAGTAATGCATCCCTTGTGAATCGATGCATTGAGACACGTGTAATATTCATATCGTCTAGGTAGATAGCGTCTGGAAACATTTTTTCTTTGTTTTCTAAATCTATATACATCATCCGTTTTGATGTGTAATCCCCTTCCAATTTTATTGTGATATTTGAAGGTATATAAAGTATGATATAGCTTTCACTTTTGGAAACACGTATATCACTTGTATCATTCTTGAGTAACTCCTGCGAAGGGACCAGATCAAATAAATCATAACTTTCTATAACTTCTTTGATGTAAGCATAGTCCCAAGCTCCTTTGAAATGTAGCGCATCTCTCCAATCATACGGTGTTTCAAAAGCTTCACCGATATTCGTATTAAAGCCTAACCCGCTCTCATGCCATGACCAAATACCATGTGCTCCATAAGTAACTCCACTAAATGCTCCTGAGAGGACACTTTGCCAAGCAGCTTTGCGAACATCTTCTCTAGAAAATCGGCCATAAACTTTGCGACTATATCCCATCATCTCGTAACAAGGTTCTGAGTTTAATAGGGGACGCTTAGGTTCTTTTTGGTAAAAAGCTTCTGCTAACTCATATGACATTGATTGGAAATCACTATTATGACCCGATTGATACATGTAAAAATCCAGATTTGAATTTTCTTTGAGTACACTCGGAATATCATTCTCTCTTCCTCTGATATGAAGAGTTGTTAGAGCATTAGGATTGTTTTTCTTTACCCTGTTTAGAGCTACATTATAGTACTCTTCTATAACTTCGGAAGTTTGAAAATCAGTATCACCACTAATCACATAGATAGGTTCATATTGATCATATAGGCCCATTATCTTATCTACATAGTCAAGAATCATATCCTTAGGAAGCTGTCCAGGCTGTTTAACAGTCATCTGACTCGCCCATGTATCTGGAATATAATTTGACCAAAGTAAAACCAAGGCAATTGTTAACCCTTTCTCAGTTGCTTTTGCAATCATTCGACCCGCACGTTCAAAATATTGCTCATTATAACTATTAAAATCGAAGGATCCATCTTGATTAACTTTAAAAGGAACAATGTCTAAATCGGTTTGACTGGCATCCCATTGTTGCAACATATTAACCTGTAAAACATTAAATCCTTGTGCTTTTCGATAGTCAATATAGTATTCCCAATCTTTCTCTTCGATATTTGTAAATGCTGACCAACAAGTATCTGCTAGATAAAAGAAGGGAGTACCATTTTTCTCGAAGTACCTTTTGTTTTCTGAAATTTGGAACATTATAAACCTTTCCGTTACTATCATTTTTTAGTGTAGTAAATTTTTCTTGTTTCTTCTTTTACACTAACCATTGTAGCGCTTTCATTTTCGTAATTAAATAACCATTCTTTATGTAATTAATATCACTTTTTTAGATTAAATTGGAGTGTCTAGTTTCAAATCTGTTTCCAAAATAAAAAATGAACCTCATACTTTGAGATTCATTCTA
>OGIR01000585.1_pt1 | contig 28202 bp, 18 predicted proteins | sample 1571831 | NCBI WGS metagenome assembly OGIR01 (sample SAMEA2582124, study PRJEB24529) | metagenome | biome: Human gut stool | place: China | collected 2011 | reverse complement strand
AAATCATTGCCTTGCAAGAGCAGGCTATCAATCTAACCATTGATTATAGAAAGAAGAAGTATTGAGAATTTAGTTAGAAAAATGATAGCAAAAATTTCAGCAACGGAGAACCTCGGAGGAGCACTCGGCTACAACTTCAAAAAGGTGGAAAAAGGAGAAGCGAATATTCTTCTTGCCGCTGAGTTGTATCAGAACAAGGAGGGACGTTATACGATGGAGGACGTGCTTGCCGACATGGAGGCATTGATACCAGAGAAATGCCGAACAAAAAAGATGGTCTTCCATTGCTCCCTCAATCCGCATCCGGACGATAAATTCTCCGATGAGCAACTCGTGCAGGTAGCCAGGGAGTATATGGAGGCACTCGGCTACGGCAATCAACCTTATATCGTGTTCAAGCACAGCGACATCGCCCGTGAGCATATACACATCGTATCACTTCGGGTGGACAGTCGTGGGCAGAAGATTAATGATAAGTTTGAGAAACGGCGGAGCAAGAAGATTACCGATGCCTTGGAAAGAAAATTTGGTCTCATTCCAAGTTCAAAGGTTACTGAGAAGGCAGTAGTAGAAACGCCCAAGGTGGATACCATAAAAGGGAATATCAAGGAACAGGTGGCAAATGTTGTCCGCATGGTGCTGAAACATTATAAGTTCTGTTCATTAGGAGAACTGAACGCCATTCTGAGCAAATATAACCTTGCTGTAGAGGAAGTCAAAACAGAGTTTCGAGGAAAGAAATATGACGGACTGGTCTATGTTCCGACTGATGACAAGGGAGGCAAAGTAAGCACACCCATCAACGCATCGGACATCGGTCGTGGTGTGGGCTATACTGCCGTACAGAACAGGATGCAGAAGTCGAAACAAACCGTCAAACCACTGATACCAACCATCAGGAACAAAGTGTTACAAGCTATGCGCACCTCTCCAAAGACAGAGGAAGAACTTCGGCAACGATTGAAGGAACAAGGCTTGTGTGTGGTAATCCGAAAGAATGGCAATGGAAGAATCTATGGCATCACTTTCATTGATGACGAAGTGGTCATTGCGCTCAACGGTTCACGATTGGGCAAGGGATATGCCGCTAATGTATTCAATAGCTATTTCTCCAATCCTGCTCATAATCCGTTCTTGGACGAAACGCTGTATGGCAGTCCGTCTGTCCGTTTGGAACAATCGGCAACCGTCCAACCGTTACAATCCAATGCAGAAGAAGGGGATAACCTTATCGATGAACTCATAGAGAATATGGTGAGTGACTCTTTCGTATCTACAGGCAACGATGATTGGAAGGAAGCAGCATGGCAGCGTAAACTGCGCAAACAAAGTAAGGTAAAACTTAGACGAAGAAAACATTAAATAAACGAGCATTTCCATCTCCCCTCCTTTCGGAGGGGCGGGGGAGGCTTCAAAACATTACGATTATGGCACAAGAAGATGATTTAAGGGCATTGGGAAAAGTTATGGACTTTATGCGGGGCATATCGGTGATATTCCTCCTTATCAACTGTTATTGGTTCTGCTACGAGGCATTTCACGAGTGGCACTTTACGCTCGGTATCATCAACAAGATACTGATGAACTTCCAACGTACAACGGGCTTATTCTCATCCATCCTCTGGACGAAACTCTTTTGTGTGGTATTTCTTGCCTTGTCCTGCCTTGGGACAAAAGGCGTGAAGGAAGAGAAAATCACTTGGCCAAAGATTTGGACGGTGCTTTTCTCCGGTTTTGTATTCTTCTTTCTCAATTGGTGGTTGCTGGCATTGCCCATAGGAAAGATCGGAGCGGCTTCGCTCTACATCTTCACGCTGTCTATGGGCTATATCTGTCTGCTGATGGGCGGTGTATGGATGAGCCGACTACTCAAAAACAACCTGATGGACGATGTGTTCAACACGGAGAACGAGAGTTTCATGCAGGAAACACGATTGATGGAGAATGAATACTCGGTCAATCTTCCTACACGATTCTACTATAAGAAGAAGTGGAATAAAGGTTGGATCAACGTCGTTAATCCCTTCCGTGCTTCGATGGTGCTCGGCACACCGGGTTCTGGTAAGTCGTATGCTATCGTGAACAATTACATCAAGCAGCAGATTGAAAAGGGCTTTGCGATGTATATCTATGATTATAAGTTCCCTGACCTTTCAGAGATAGCCTATAATCACCTGCTCCATCATTTGGACGCCTACAAGGTAAAGCCGCAATTCTTTGTGATAAACTTCGACGACCCACGAAGAAGCCATCGCTGTAACCCCATCAATCCTGCCTTTATGACAGACATATCGGATGCCTATGAGAGCGCCTACACTATCATGCTCAACCTAAACCGCTCGTGGATACAAAAGCAGGGAGATTTCTTTGTGGAGTCGCCGATTATACTGCTGGCTGCCATCATCTGGTTTCTGAAAATCTATGAGAACGGAAAGTATTGCACCTTTCCTCATGCCATCGAATTTCTCAACCGTCCTTATGCACAGATTTTCCCGATACTCACTTCCTACGATGAATTAGCCAATTATCTTTCCCCCTTTATGGACGCTTGGGAGGGTGGAGCACAAGACCAGCTGCAAGGGCAGATTGCCAGTGCCAAGATACCACTTTCCCGAATGATAAGTCCTGCCCTTTATTGGGTGATGACGGGCGATGATTTCTCACTTGACATCAATAACCCCAATGAGCCGAAAGTTCTTGTTGTGGGTAACAACCCTGACCGCCAGAATATCTACTCGGCGGCACTCGGACTTTACAACAGCCGTATCGTAAAGCTCATCAACAAGAAGAAACAACTTAAATCATCGGTGATAATCGACGAGTTGCCGACTATCTATTTCCGTGGTCTGGACAACCTTATCGCGACAGCCCGAAGCAACAAGGTGGCGGTGTGCCTTGGTTTTCAGGATTTCTCACAGCTTACCCGCGACTATGGCGACAAGGAGAGCAAAGTAATACAGAATACCGTGGGCAATGTTTTCTCTGGTCAAGTAGTAGGCGAAACCGCCAAGACACTCTCTGAACGTTTTGGCAAGGTGCTTCAGCAACGCCAATCTATGACTATCAACCGTAATGACAAGTCCACTTCTATCTCCACACAGATGGACAGCCTTATCCCTGCAAGCAAGATTTCAAATCTCACACAGGGAATGTTCGTTGGTGCTGTGTCCGACAACTTCGATGAACGTATTTACCAAAAAATATTCCATGCAGAGATTGTCGTTGATAGTGCAAAGATTTCTGCCGAGATGAAAGTCTACAAACCCATACCCGCGATAGCGAACTTTAAAAACGAAGATGACTCTGATAATCTTAAAGTGATAATCGAGACAAACTATCGTAAGGTAAAGCAGGAGATACACTCATTGGTTGATTCAGAAATTGAACGAATTAAAAATAATCCCTTACTTAGTCATCTGATTAAACAATAACAATATGAAATATTAGGGAATATTGGACGCTTTTTGATAAACCTTTGTAAAGAGATAATGTAACACTAGTGTCCTGTTAATCTGAACTGATTGTCTTTAGAAATCATTGTGCAAGAGCCTATTGCGAACAAATCTGAGAATCAACAGACTTGATTTGGCCTCTCACTCGTTCTTTGATAAAAAGGACGATTATGTTTCAAGACAAATTCATCTTCTCGCAGTTATCGTCATTCCTAGATAGAAACCACTTCAACTATCTTGTTCGTAAGTACTCAGGCAACAAGTATGTCAAGCATTTCACTTGTTGGGATCAAGCTCTAAGCCCTGATGTTTGGACAGCTATGTAATCGCGAAAGTTTGCGCGATCTCATAGTCGCATTGGAGGCTCATCGTACAAAGTGCTATCACCTTTGAATGGGGCGGAAGCCTATTGTCAAAAGTACATTTGCCACAGCCAACCAAACTCTCGACTACTGCATCTTCGAGGAGTTCGCTTTCTTCATGATGGACTTGGTATGCAAGAAGCGCGTTGTGGACATCTTCAAGTTCAATGGCAAAGTATACGCCTTCGAATCAACTACGATTCCGCTCTGCTTATCGGTATTTTGGTGGGCAAAGTTCCGCAAAAAGAAAGGCGGCGTTAAGCTTCACTTCCTATACGACTTGGAAACATAATTGCCAGCGTTTTCCACATCCCAACTGCCTCCTTTCACGATTCTCGAACGATGGACAAGATTCCTTATGAATAAGGATCTTATTATGTCTTTGACCGCGGTTATAATGCATTCAGACAACTGTATCGCATCTACCAAATAGAAGTTTGAATCTCCCGAATTTTAACGGGACACTAGTGATAATGTAAATCTATCAACACATGCCGTAAAATAAAAAGAAAAGCGCAACATATACATATCACGCTTCTCTTAATATTTTATTTAACAAACTTTACTGACTTTCGTTTATTCCCAGACTTTATGTCTAAAATATAGGTACCTTTGCTTAAATCACTAATTTGTATCGCAGGATTTTGAGAATTAAGAACGCCCTCCTTCACGCGCATTAGTGAAGATGTTGACGAAGAATAGATACTATAATTAATTGAGCCAGACTCTTTTTGCAAGTTGCTATTGATTCGAATATTATCATCTGAAAAATTTACAGTAAAGTCAGATTGTACCAATGGCTGAACAACAAGTGTTTCACTTTTCGAGCTTCCATTATTATTATACGAATAAACTATAAATTTTGTGTACAATTCTTTATCTACATTCGCAACAAAATAGCCTTTCTTGAAATCTTTAACCTCGAATTTAATAGGCAAATCATTCCCCTCATCAAGTTGTTCTACAACTACTCGATTAATACCCTCTAAATCCTTTATACTTATCTTGATATCTTGGGTATAGTTGTCATTTGTAGATACCATGGCTAAAGTAGAGGAGGAGGTCTGAAGAGGTGCAGAATATCTCATTTTCACTTGCTGAGGCAAATAATCTAAGACATAGTAGTGATTTTCTATATCATAGTATTCTCGATGATAAAGTTGATCATAAACTTCTTTATAGTGAGTAATCCTACAGCGTATGTATCCTTCACAAGTTCTTTGATATTGCTCGAAATTAGAACTAATATTCCAATCTGTCATTCTTGTTTTTAAAGGTATGTTGAACCACCCAGTAGGTTGTCTATATACTAAATCCCAAGTTCCATCTTTTTTTAGCAAGGAGATTAACCAAGCACCTGACCCTTCTTTGTCTGGATATATGTAGTTGTAAGGAAAAAGGTAAGACTGTAAATCAAAGGCATTGGCATTTGTTATCTCCTCATACTTCGAGGATGCCGACAGAATCGTATTCATTTTTTTAGATATATTATTTTGATTATATGAATTGGCTCCGCTGAATGTAATATCACCATTGTAAGCTATAATATTACTAGAAGAACCATCGGAACTTACAGAAACGGGGGAATATCCAGTTGTTAAATTATATGTTTTCCACCCTTGAAAATCATAGAATATATTTTTATAATTATCAACGATATTTCTTACTACGCTTCCCTTACCAAAATTATAAGACAGAAGTTCTGTAAATTTTTTTTGCTCTTCGGGCATCAAGTAATTCAATGATATCCCATTTTGCCAGACAGTTGGTGCGTATAAATGTAAGATATTGTTATAATAATTAACAGAAAGCGTGAGTGAACCTTGAGTAGCATTTGTATATGCTTCGGAAAGGTTATTCCCTCCGATTGCCCGTCTTACAATGTTTTCATAATAGGTTAAAGGTCTACGTGCATCCTCCAGTATTTGTTTTTGGGAGTTAGCTGTCATATTAAATGAAAAACCAAGTCCTCGTGCAATATCACGAAGTACAACCGTTACAAAGTCATATTTATTAACAGGAGTATTGTCCAATGAATATGAAAAACTATTGAGCATACTTTTATTGTATGTTATGACAATATCAGGTTTATTAAAAAAATCAACATTGGTAATACTATCAACATAAGTTACATTATGCCCACTATTATGCTCAGCTAAAAGAACATATTTCATTCTACTTGATAGGACAGTCTCGAAATTGGCAAAGTCATATGTTGTAGATTGTACTTTTGAAAGTAAATTCATGTTATTAGTCCCTCTAATATTGCCTATTTTGGCGAGAATATTTATAGGCAAAGAGTTTGGGAGTTGCTCTTCCCATATCTTACATGCATATTCAAATGCACCCCTCATAGAGTTATCCCAAAGTTCTTCGGGTTCATAAGTTACTTTAAACACTGTACCACCGTTAATTTGACGTACAATAGGCACATCTGTACATTTTTCAATGTACTGGTCTAAGGCATACGAATTAGATTCTGTACTAGTTTGCCCCTGTGATGCTATTGTTAACATCGTAAGTAGCAATAAGAATAATGATTTTTTCATATTTTGATAATTTTACATGAAACATACTTCCCTGTGGTAAGTAAAGCTTTTACATAATATAATCCTTTCGGTAAAAAAGAAATATCAATACAATTTGAAATTGTAGCACTTAGGACAAGATGACCTTCTGAAGAAAAGATCTTTATAGGAATTCCAAATCCAGAATTTGTATTGATATATATATTATTATTTTTACACGAGATGATGTGATATACAGCATCATAATTCAAACTCTTTATATTTGTTGATTGGTTAAAATGTTCTATTGCAGATATAACATTAGAATCATTAATCAATTCTGTAGTATGTATTGTATCCATAGAAAAAACACTTCCATATTTATTAAGACTCATAATTTTGTAATACTGTCCCCAGTCCGCTTCATTGTACTGAATTGAGTATCCACTATCATTATCTACGAAATTGATAGGAATATATACTAATGTATAATCTTCTGGAAATGTATTAAGAAATAAACTATCTTTTGTAGATTGAATTCGGACTAAGAAGCACTCGTCCATTGAATGTGAGGTGAAAGATACAATTAGTTCTGCCTGATCATTATAGCAACATTGTTCATAGTTGAATGTGCCTTCGAGATTGGATCTAATAATTTTAGGTATAGATGGTAATACATTTACAAATATTGACATACTATCAACAACAACAGATTTATTATACAAAAAAATCACTGCATGATAATATATGGATGAATCTTTGCTACTTTCAATGCGCCTATATATTAAATCATTTTGTTTGAATAACGATGGAGTTATCGTAAAGTAAAAAGAATCATTTGTTACACTTTCTTTCATTAAAGGTGCGAATCTATTATCTTGCAACTCTATGCATAATTCCCAATCTAAGTTGTAATTTTCTTCACTATCAGGTTTAATTTTAAAAGACAGCAAATCTCCATCAAGAAATGCATGATCTGGAGTCACCTTATCGAAATTATTGACAACTATATATCTGTCTAATACTTGGGCACTAGATACTATAGAATATATAAAGAAAGAGAGAAGAATAAAAAATCTCATTTCAAAAGCTTTGATGATTTGACTAGTGTATCTCCATTATAGAAATTCAATATATATATGCCAGAAGACATACTTATGGTTTCTTTAATATCTTTGATGGTCTTCAGGTAGAAACCATTAGAATTATATACTTTAATAGAAGTAATATTCTCTGTTGCCTTTTGGGGAATTATTCTGTTAGAAAGTTTTCTCTTTGCCGAGTTCGAAAGTGGAGGTAATTCTATGGTGTATATATCACTTCCATATTTATTCTCTGCTCTTATATCTATCCATGCATAATAATTAGATGAAATGTTACTACAAATAAAATGAGCCAAATAAGGTTCTCTAACAAATTGACTTCTTAACAATGAACTATATTCTTCTTCTAAAGAAACATAAAGACATTCTGCTCCTTTATAGTCCACCTTGCAATTAACATTATATGAATTATATCCATCAATGGTTTTCTTGTTAAAATCAACGATTGAAATCTCTGGCCTAAGTTCAAGCGTCAAATTATATACCATTTTCAATGGTTTTCCATTGATGTCACCAGAAAAAATGATTTTTCCATATATATCTCCATTGATGTTTATATGATAATCATTGGGCTGTCCTATCTCTTCTGTTGAAAAAAATAAATCACCTTCTGATTGTTTTACTATAACATCACTTCCATCAGTTGATGGAAGTACAAAAGTCCATTTTCGATTGGTAATAAACTGTTTTCCAGAACCTTCAATAAAAAAAGAGTGTGATGTATAGGCTGATGTGATACCAGTTTCGGGGATATTATCCCCAACGATGGAGAAATCCCCTGTCTGTTGATTCTTGATATCCCATCCGAGTTTATTGAGTACGTTTGCGGTTACAGAATCAACCTGTAATATCCTAAAAGAATTGTTCAAACTATGATGCATCAAAGAGTTTGGGTTGTCCAAATATATTAAGGATTTGTTATTTTCATACACAGGAGGTGTATACATCTTGTATATAGAATCGTTCGTATTAATTCCGGAAATATACACATCACCAAATTGACCTGTCACAAACTTTAGTAAATCTATATTTTGTCTTGCTCCTGTATTTGAATAGTTTTTTAGAAAGGCTCCGTTAGAAGATACAAGTAAGCTGTCAAACAGAGAAGGACCTGTTTGGCTAAACCGAACAATTTCTCTGCCACCTGACAATACCTTTTTATTCACACTGCTTCCAAATCCTAAGACAACAGCGACACTTCTAAGCATTGCTTGTGCCAGACTGCTATAGTTGGTGTCACTATCGGCATTATAGCCACAATACCAATTTTTATTCTTGTTTATTGTGATAATTGCATCTGGCGACCCATTTGTTCCAAGATTATTGATCAATGAACAATACAAGCTAGTTGGATAGAAATAACCATTATATTTGGTGTAGGAAACTGTTGTCTTCACATCCTCTTCTTCGGGGAGGTCATCCCATACAGCTTTAATACGAATTTTATAATCAGAATTTATATTCAGACAATTTCTCCAAATATCAGTAGCTACTTCCAGACATTTAGAGACGGAGTCAGGGATGTTTTCATCATATGAAATATCAAAAGAAATGGCCGTTTTATTATTAATCCTTGCTGTTTTTGATAGGATAGGTTGTGACGAAATTATGCCAGCTCCATTTTCTTGGAAATGCTCGACATAATCTATAGTAACTATCGTTTGCGATTGTATTTCTTGTGGATAAAGCAATACCAACAAAAAGAATGCAAAAAGTATCATCTGATTTTTCATAAATATTCCTTATTATAGTCTTTTTGGTTCCGATTTAAAAATATTTATTGTATTATTACAGTAGTTTGGTAAAAAGTTGGTTATCAATCGCAATTTGCGAAAGACCTTTTAGTCGACTTTTCTTCATGTTATTTAAATTTTGTTGTTCCATTTTTGAATTATGCTTTTTGAAAAACATGTTTGTATTTGCTGGCAAATATAAGCAATAAAAATCAAACTTCCAAATTTTCATATTCTTCAAGATGTTATTGTTTTTTAGAGGAATAAAATTGCAGAAAAACTAACATGTTTTGGTAGAAAGTCACATCAATAAATAATGTAAAATACTTTCACTTTTCAAATCAGGATAAGGTATGATACAAATAACTAATAATAAAACTAAGATGATGACAACTATTATCACTGTTCCCCATCTTAAAAAAGGTGAAGGTATTTCACCTAGAAGACTACGAACCTTTTCAGAGCGTAATTCTATTCCTGTTTCTTTTTTCATTGTGATTTATTTTAAGATTGCACTTTCACTATTTTTATGTTCATAATCAGGTGTTTTGGATGTCTTCTTGCCGTAATCAAAACTATAAACAATTTTCAATGTTGCGTACTGGTTGTAACTGCGACTTTGATTTATTTGTTTGAAGGAATAATATGGTGTTGACAATTCATCCACAATATTATTCTTCATCATGAATAAGTTGTTTGCATTAGCTTCGATAGCCCAATTCCCATGTTTCCACATTGCCGACAGTTGATATTGCCAATAAGTCTTCCTACTAATTTGGCTGTCTATTAAATCACGGGATGGTGTCGCCAAAGATACACTGAAAGAAAAATCCTGAATATAGTAGTTTACCATAGCAGATCCTGAGATTGAGGACAAGTTACGATGTTCAGTCCCTCCCCGCACCAAATGTTCAATCCATTGACTGGATAATTTCATATTGAGTGAACCGGAAGGTTTATAGGTCATAGATATATCAGCACTGGGGCGATGATAGATACAATCATCTCTAAAAGTGCTGATGAGGTGTCCGTCCCGTATGTAGTAATCCGAAATAATTGAATGATTTTGGTAGAAGTATGACACCCCTGTTTGTAAAGCGAATTTATTAAGATTCAATGTATGACTTAATCGTGGGTTTAAAAGAATTGAGTTGTCCATATCCGGGTTACCTTTAAGAATAATGATAGGATCAATCTGTTGTTCGACATTGTTAATAGTATTAATCCTCGGATAAGTATTTCCCAAAGCAAATGTAAATTGAAGTTGCTGTACTTTATCTATCTTATATGCTGCTCTTGTCTGAAGTCTTGGCGTAAGGTGATTAATAGGCTCCATCCCCTTTAAACTATATGTAAGAAAAGATAATCCAGGGTTGATATCAAAGAAAAATCTTCCTAAACGCTGGGAATAGTCAGCAAAAAGGATTGTTTCCGAAGAATGCAAATTTTGATTATATATCGAAGTTCCCGTGTATTCAGAATCACTAATTCTCATGAACTCGAATAAGCTGAAAGCCAATCTGTTCCTATGACTGAACGCCATTGAATAGTTAGCATTCGCTTTGACGTAATAATAATCTTCTTTGACAAGTGAATGAAATGACTCCTCATCCTCATTATAAAAACGGTTATAGTCGTTCCGAGAATAATATCCATCAAATACATAATCTAATGACTTTGTATCGGAAAAAGTGTGCAGTCCGTAGAAATAAACACTCGGACGATAAGATTTGTTTCGACTGTCAATATTTAAAATACTGCTATTCTTGATGGATGTGTTTGTGTGCCAATAGTTAATCCTTCCGCCATTGATGTTGTTTCTTTTATCATCCCATGCCATACCACCACGAAGCATCCATATATATTTTCTTCCTCGGTTACTTATCGAAGCTTGCACATATTTTCCCGTTTCCTTATTTCCAGCATTATTGTAATATTGTTGCCTGTTTAACTGATAATCAGGAAATTTAAAAAACTCATTTTCATTCATTGATGATTTGGGATTTTCCAAAGAATATCCTGCCCAAAGATTCAGACTTTTTGTTCCTGTGACAAATTTTGAAATAAGGTTATAGTTACCATAAAGAAACCCTATACCTTGAGACGCATCCAGATGGGTATAGCCACCGTTGTTGATTGGTTTCATTACAATGTTTATAGCGTATGCGTCTTTGGCGTATTTACCGTTCGGTACGTCAAAATATTCCACGCGAGAGATATCCTTCGGTCTCAATGACTGCACCTCCCGGAAATCAGCCTCGCGCCCATCAATGTAGAGAGTGGCAGCACCAGCTGGAGTTGTTACACTGCCAGTCGAACGCTCAACAGATACTCCTGGGACCATAAGATTGTTCAATAGGTCATAACCAGTCACAGCATGTTTACGTTGCTCTTTTGTTGGAATCGCAAGGATATGATCTTTCTCACGTGCGAGATAAAATGCTTTGACAACCACTTCTTCAAGTTCTTTGGTTTGAACCGATGTTTTCGTTGTGTCAGGTTCCTGTGCATATGATACGTTGAAACATAAGCACATAATAATAACAAATAATGTTTTCATCTATTGAATTACTTTATACTTAAAATCAATATATCTTTTGAGCTTATCAATGACACCTTTTCTTTTTGCCTTGCAAAAACTTTCTTGGTTATCTTTTTGATAAATCCTTTTATATGGACAGCCTCCTTCGCATATAGGGAAACAGAAACAATCCTCACAATTAACGTCTGTCAGAGGATCGTTTTCCAATAGATATTTCAATAGCAGTTCATGAGACAACGATACTTCTTTAACTGTCCCTATTGTTTTTTCCTTGATACCAATATCATTCCAGCATTTATAAAGTTCTCCTTCTGGACCAATGACAAAACTTGTAATATGACGCGCACTACATTCTCCAAACAAAGGGCGAGGATATAATGAAATAGGAATATTATGAGTATCATATTGTTCTAACACAAACTTATTGACTTCGTCTGCTTCAAAACAACAGCTATTTGGTTCATCAGAAAAGTCATCTGTGACGTACCCCGGATGGATATTGATGCTGTATTTTCCGTATCTCTCCTTGAGATAACTGTATATACGAGGATATTCTGATTGATTAGACTTGTCAACATTAACTCTAAATCCTATAGAAACCTCAGGATATATAGAAAACAAATCGTCAAGATTATGTACAATTCTTTGGAAACTGTCATTGTTCTGTTTATGAGGTCTACGTTTATTATGAACTTCTTCTAAACCGTCAATTGTCACTTGAATAGTAGAAATTTTCAACTCCTTCAATTTCTGGGATTTTGCTTTATCTAATAGATACGCATTCGTTATCATATGGGCGTTATAGTTGTCAAACATTTCCAATAGTCTGTGTGACATTTTTTCAATATACTCAAATTGAAGTAAAGGTTCTCCACCATACCATGTAACGCGCAAATACTTTGTGTTCTTGAATAATTTAACAAATGATATCGTATCTTCAAGCAAATTGGTCTGAGCTTTTGCAGACAATGGGGTAATACCCGATTCATAGCAATACACGCATTTGAAATTACATGCTGTAGTCGGTGCTATGGTCAATGTTAGATAACTGGTATCCAAACGGGACATTGAGCGTTGTAATTTAATAGAACGATAAATATTAGTATCATCATCAACTAATATCATATTCTTCTTAAGCGTCAGTATTTCTTTCTCCGATAAATCAGAAAAATCACCACCCTTTACTTTGTCTATACAAGATATAAGTGATGTGTCCATTTTCATCAAATTATTCGTGTAGGTGTTGTAAATAAATCTTCCATAAGGAGATTCTAACACGATATTATATTTAGACCAATCCATAGAATAAATTTTAAAGAAGAGGGGACTTTAGAGAGAAAATCCCCTCTTCATTATTAGTTATGCTAGATTTTTACATGTGCAATCTGGTGCACAATTCCATGCATCACAACTCCACCATGGGTTGCAGTAATGCAATTTGTCTTCCGACTCGGTGCCAGCATTTGCATGATTGACACCTCCGAAGATTTGCGCCATTACAGCAGCATTCAAATGATTCTCAAACTGCTTGTTGGAATCATTACGTTCTACGAACGTGAAAAGATTTTTTTTCATTCTTTCCTTTTTTAAATGTTAATAATTATGTTGATTACCTGCCAATAATGATTTACCATTAGTTGGCTATTATTGATTAAGTGCCTAATTCAAGTTGATTCTTCACGAGATTATAGTATATACCACGCTTTATTGTGAGTGCTTCGTGGTTACCGATTTCCACTATCCTGCCTTTATCCAGCACCACTATCTGATCAGCATTCTTCACCGTGCTTAATCGATGTGCCACGATAATTACAGTTTTCCCTTTGTAGAACTCGTCCAGATGTTCCACAATCATGCGTTCATTGTTGGCATCAAGAGAGTTGGTGGCCTCGTCAAGGAAGATATAGTCGGGGCTCTTATACACGGCTCTCGCTATCAAGATACGTTGTTTCTGCCCTTGACTCAAACCTACCCCATCGCGCCCAATCTTTGTGTTGTACTTTAGCGGCAGTCCCATTACATAATTATGAATACAGGCTATTTCGGCAGCTTTCTGCAATCGTTCCTTGTCTATCTCCCCATCATCTACGGCTATATTGCGAGCTATCGACTCAGAGAATATTATACCGTCCTGCATCACCACGCCACATTGTCTGCGCCACCACTTTTTATTAAGCGTGTTTATATCTGTTCCACCAACGGTGATTTGTCCACCCAGCACAGGATAATAGCCCAGCATAAGTTTGATGAGCGTGGTTTTTCCGCTACCCGATGCTCCGACAATGGCTGTTACCTTGCCTTTTGGGATTGTGAGACTTACATTATCTATGATAGTTTTCTGTGCGTGTGGGTCGTATTTGAAGTTTATGGCTTCAAGTTCTATACCTTGATTTCTTTCTTTCACAGCCGTTTCCAATCCCTGCTTTCCGTTCTCATCATCCATACAATGGATTTCATTGATACGCTCCAGACTTATCTTTACGTCCTGCACCGAATAGAAGAACCCCATCAGCTGTTCTACAGGAGAGTTGAGTTGTCCAATGATGTATTGTACGGCAAGCATCATACCAAGTGTAAGCTGTCCATGAATGACGGCTGTTGCTGCTACCACCGTGATGACGATGTTTTTCAGTTCGTTGATAAAGATGCTGCCAGCTTCTTGTGTTTGCTGCAGCTTCAGCGACTTCATCTGTACCCCGAATAGGTCTGCTTGCACATCCTCCCATTCCCAGCGTCTGCGCTGCTCGCAGTCTTGTAGTTTTATCTCCTGCATGGAGGTGATAAACTCGTAAGTCTTGTTGTTGTTGATGGCTTGCTGCTCAAAGAGTTCATAGTCAAGTACCTTTCTGCGCCTAAGAAATAGTGCAAGCCAACCGCCATAGAGCAGACTGCCGAGCATAAAGATCGCAAAAACAAGCCAATTATAGAATAACAGCACAATGCTGAATACCACAAAGGTAAAGAGCGAGAACACAATGCTGAGCGTTTGTTGTGTTAAGAACATGTTTACGCGACTATGATCATTTATGCGTTGCATGAGGTCGCCCATTAACTTGGTATCGAAGAACGACATAGAGAGCTTTAAGAGCTTAATAAAGAAGTCGCTCACCAACGAGATGTTAATGCGCAGTGAGATGTGAAGCAAGAGCCAACGGCGAATAAAGTCAATAGCGGTGCGGCTCACCGTAAGAATCAGTTGCCCAAGAAGTATCAACCAAATAAAACCGATGTTTTGGTTTTTGATGCCCACATCCACTATGGCTTGGGTGAGGAAAGGCAGAATGAGTTGTAAAAGGCAGCCCACTAATAGCCCTAAGACAATCTGCCCGAAGTACCTGCGGTATTGTCTTATGTAGCCAAAGAGGAACTTAAACGAGCGTTCTTCTATTGGCTGCTCGTCTATCTGCCTTTCATAAAATGCAGGTGTGGGCTCTAAGAACATAGCTATTCCTTTCTCCTCACCGCTCGAATGTGTGCTAATCCAATGCTTCTTAAAGTCTTCGATATTGTATTTTACAAGTCCTTTTGCTGGGTCAGCTACATAGAATATTTTACCTTTTTTTACTTTATACAGCACCACAAAATGGTTCTGATTCCAGTGGAGGATGCAGGGGAGAGGTGAATCGCTTAATTTAGTAATTTTAATATTTCCCGCGATTGTTTTTATACCCAAATTTTCTGCAGCCTCTCCGATTCCTTTCAGGGAGACACCCTCTGTGGTCACAAAGCATATCTTGGATAAAAAAAACATAGGTATTGTTTTCCCATAATGCTTACTAATCATACACAAGCAAGCAATACCACATTGCATAGAATCTTTTTGATAGGAAAAAGGAAAAGCCATATTAGTTATAATCTATTTAAGAATTCCTTAGAAGCGATTTTCTTGCTGCTGTCGAGTTTCAACTTACCAAAATTGTAACTCAATTTCACTATCAGGCGTTGGGTATCACCGCTGGTATCCATCGTTGTACGTATATTATTGTATTTCATTGTCCAGTTGTTCGACCTGTCAGTATGGAATATGTCATTAGCAGCAACTGTCACGTTCAGCCTATCCTTCATCAGGCGAAGTATGTAGGCAAGATTCACAGTCCACGAACTCTCATGATCGAACAACGTGCTTGTACCTCCACTGTCGAAAGAAGCATTAAATACAACTAGCGAATGGTTATTAAATGCCCACTGCGCATTCGCATCAATATACCAGGATGCCTTGTTCCACGAATGTTCTTCCCCTAGATAGTTTGCCTTGACAAAAGGTTGGGTAAACGAACCTGTTACATCACCTCGAACAGGACCGAGCGAATAGTAATAAATAACAGTAGCCACAATATTCTCTGCCTTATTGAAGTTCACAGGCATCCACTTAATATTCTTATTGTCAACTGATGTCTCCGTCCATAAAGGGAGTTCCACTATTTTATCATGATTTCTATTATAAGCTATCGAGGTGAACAAATCGCCATAGTTGTAGCTTAGTTTCACGTTAGTGGTAACATTTGGCTTCAACTGCGGATTGCCTACCTTATATGAGATGGCATCATAATAATAAAGCCCGGGATTCAAATTGGCAAACGACGGGCGCCCAATGGTCTGCCCCACAGATAGACCCACCGATGACTTAGCAGTCAGTCTCCTCGTAACTACCAAATTAGGGAACAGTCTCCATTCTGTAGAGTCTGCAAACGCTCCTGATATGTTGGTCTCCAGCTTTCGATGGTCGGCTTCCATTCTCAAGCCACCTTGCAGATAAAAGCTCTTAATTTGTCTCGACAGTGACAAGTATGCACCATATAGGCTCTCGTGAGCATCGTACGCCTCTGCATCTGTATTGTAGGCATAGTTACCCTTGTTGCTCATGGCCGAGAAGAAAAGTCCCATCGACACATCGGCCCACTTGCGGTGGCTATTGTATGATAGGCGTGCACCACCGATATGATATTTTCCTTCACTTTCTGTAGCAACAGCAGGAACAGTGGAAGCCAATCCTGTCTCATCGGAGCGGCGTAGCGCATAATCGGCAATGAATGATAGAGTACGTGTGGAGTCTATTTCGTTCCTGTAGTTCACGCTGGCACTGTGCAGAAAGTCGGTTCCTCGTTTCTTTTGACCGAAAGCCATGTCGTTTCCATCCATCGTCTGCCTAGTAGGTTCGTTGAGATGGGTGTTACCTACATTACCTGTATATTGGAAGCTGAACAACTGATGTCGGCTGATATCCCAGTTCATGGAATAGAACCAGTCGAACTTCCGGGCATTCCCATGCGTATGTCTTTCTTTTGCACTCTCTATAGTCTTTTGTGGCAGGAACACAGTTTCGGTAGTATTGTCTATCTGCGTTGTGTTCACATACGAGAACCCTGCCGTAAGAATATTGCTCACCTTCTTATATTTCTCGTTGATGGTCACATTCGCTATATTCATATAGTCTCTAGCAAAGACAGACATATTGCTTACTTCCGAAGAGAGTGTGTTCCCCAATGCCGACTTGGTGGTGATATACACAACTCCATTATTGCTGGCACTATATTCTACGGTTGGGTTGGAGTCTACCACTATCTTATTTATTTCCGATGCAGGAATAACTTTCAGCTCCGCCATGTCTACAGGTCTTCCGTTGAGTACGAACGTGGGCGTTCCACCCTCCAACAACTGCAAGTCGGAGGTCAAACCTGGAATCCTACCCAGCACGTCGATCACCTTGCCCATATATTGCAAATATGAATGTGCCACATCCACTGTTATCTTGTTCAATCCTACTTTTACTGTAGTTCTTTTCCCTTTCACTATAACACCGCTCAACTCCGTGGCATCCATCTTCATGCGTATGGTACCCATCTCTCGCTCGTTGCAATCTCTATAAACTGTCTGATAGCCAATGAACGAAAACTTCACGATACCTCCACTGCCAGAGGGCTCTATCGTGAAGGAGCCATCCTCACGTGTCATCGTTCCTTTCACCAGCGAGGAATCTTGCCTTGAAAGCAGCACCACATTTACAAATGCCAGTGGTCCACCTTTCTCGTCAACCACCCTTCCGTTTATCTCTTGTGCTGACAATCTTACAGATAATAACAACAACATAAAAAATACTACTAATATTTTTTTCATATTACACTATTTTTCTTTAAGGTGTATTCTTCAAGAAAATTCTTCATTCCCTCATCATCATACTGACAAATATCATAGGGTATCAGCCTCTTTTTGTAATTAACCCGATACAGGTTACATCCTCCATCGCATACTGGTAGAAATTTGCATTTTAAACATTTGGAATCAGAAAACTTATCGCTACCTTGAACTAATTCTGAAATGATATCAAAGTTGTTAAATCCTGTTTCCAAGGTACCTATAGATCTATTTTTGATTCCAACATCTGCCCAACATTTATATAACAAGCCCTCTGGATCTATTACAAAAGCAGAACTATCTGTGCATGTTCGTATTCCACAATCAATCTTTGGAAAAAGAGATTTATAAGTTATAACTCCTTTTTTCTCAAGAGACAATATAAAATTGCATTTTTCTCTTGTATTTAACTCTACAGAAGATCCGCCTTCCATTCGTGGAATTGTTGAATTGTTTAAGATAAATGCATAATATATATTTACATTTTTGTTCTTCCATCTTTTTGAAAGAATATCATATATCTCAGAATACTCTTCTTTATTTTTTTTACCAATATTAGTTCTCACTCCAATTGTGCAATTTGGCATGAGTTCTAAGGCTATATCTATATTTTTAATTATCTGTTCAAATGTTCCTTTTCCATTCTTTAAAATTCTAGTTTTATTGTGAGTAGCTTCATTACCATCAATAGTTATCTGTAAATAATCTAGTTTCCTCTGGTTTAGGTAGTTACATATTTCACTATTCAATAAATAACCATTAGAAACCATAGAAGAACGTTCTAAGGGTAGCCTCGAGTACTTATCAAAAAGGGTGTAAAAACTCTTTATTGTATCAAATGCAACTAAAGGCTCTCCACCATGCCAATTTAAACTTACTCCTTTTTTCTTTCCCTCATACTGATTTATGAAATCAATAACTTTCATTTGTATTTCCTCAGGCATTGATTTAGAGGAAAGATTGTGTTCGTAACAATAAGGACATGCAAAGTTACAACCTAATGTTGGGCATAAAACTATACTAAGGACTCCTTTCTCAGAACAAGCAAACCTTTTCGTAAAAGACAACTTATTTATGTAATTATTATCCTCGAAATCATCAACTAATATTTTGTTTTTTACCAAATATTCGAATGTTTCCGAATCAACAAGAGCATTAGCTCTATCTGGTTCTTTTTCGCACGCTAAAAGAGCATTATAAGACTCTTTATCCAAGCTGATTAGGGACAACATCCTTGTATTATGAAGACAATAACCAATCTTTTCAGAATGGAATAGATAATTAAATTGAGACCATTTCATAATTTGTATCGTTATTATGTGAAATTGGAGCAGAAACTTTTCCGTTGCCAATGTTTTGCGAAACTAACTTTGGACAAGGGGGTAGTTCTGCTCCATTTTTTAGACTTACACGTCATCTTGATTTTGTATAAGAGTTGTTTTTAGCGAAATAATTATAAGATAATTCTTATAATAGCTTCAGCAGATTATCAAAATCTGACAACTGTGTATTTTTCTACCATAGAATATAGAACTTTATACTTTAAAGGAGTCCTCCCTAAAGGAGTCCTCCCTTAATCGTTGTTAGTCTCAAGGTTTTACGGTAGATTGAGATTGGTCTGACGAAACAGACTTCTTCTTTTCGGTTTTCTCTCCAGTAGAGCAGCCTGTTGAACACACAGCGATGGAGTCTAACAAGTCCTTCCAAAAACCACTGTTACCACCTTTGACGTCATTTAGACTATTTGTCAAAACATCTTTTGGTTCTACGATTTCATTGAATTTCAACTTCATAAGAATGTTTTTTTTTGTGCCTTCTTTTAGCTTCCGGCATTGCTTTGTAATGTCTGTTCAATAATATTGTCGACAAATTATCTTCTTGACGCTGCAAATATACATATACATATTGTTTAAAACAAGAAAAATAGTTTTTTTTTTTTTCAGAATTTGTATTTTCTTAGTATTTTAGCTACATTTGTAGCATTATTTACTATCTATACATTGTTTATATGGAAAAAAGATTTATTACATTAAAAGATTTCGAGATTACTCCCAACGAGAATGTTACTGAGCGTAGCCAAAAATTCCAAAGCTATATTGACCAAATGGAGCAGTTCGGCTGCAAGAGTTATTGGGTCATGGCAAAAACGGGAGTTGGAGCAAAAATGCAGATAGAGGGCTATGATGGTGAAGTTTCCGCATACATTTCCAATGATTACCTTGGTATGTCGCAAAGACCAGAAACTAAAGAGGCTGGCATAAATGCCGTTTTAAAATATGGCACGGGAGCAAGTGCCGCCCAAGCCATAGGAGGTTATCTGGATATTCACCATCAGTTGGAGCGAGGTATTGCAAAGTTTGTAGGACAAGGAGATGCCATTCTATTCTCATCAGGTTTTGGTGCCAACGCAGGTCTACTTCGTGCTATATTGGGAAAAAATGATATAGCCTACATTGATTCGTATATCCATACCAGTGCCACAAGTGGTTTAATTGGAACCAATGTAAAGCATATAGGACACAACGACATTGACTATCTTGACATGATCCTTGAACGGGAAACGGGAAAATATCAGACTCGATTGGTCATCATCGATGGGGTCTATTCCCAGAATGGAGATTTATCAAAACTTCCCCAATACATTGCGGTCTGCAAGAAACACAATTGTCTTCTTATGATGGATGACGCTCACGGCATTGGAGTTATGGGAGAAAACGGCAGAGGAACAGCCGAATATTATAATTGCTTGGGACAAGTAGATATTATTACAGGAACTTTCAGTAAGTCTTTCGGATGTGTCGGTGGTTTTGTTGCCGCGTCAGAAAAACTGATTCAGTATCTGAGATATTATGCTGACAGTAATGTCTTTTCCGCAGCAATGACTCCACAGGTTGCAGCATCTTCCCTAAAGGCACTGGAACTCATACAGACACAACCAGAGATTCGCAAGAAGTTGTGGACTAATGTCAATTATCTGCGCAAACGACTGACAGAGGAAGGCTTTGATATAGGCTGCTCCATATCAGCCATATTTCCTATTATGGTAAGAGACAATAAAAAAGTATACGAAATAGCACGAGAATTGCAAAAAAGATGTATCTTTGTAAGCGGTATCACATACCCTGCGGTAAGAACTAAGGAAGCACGGCTTAGAGTCAGCGTGTTGGCTTCCCATGAAACAGTACAGTTGGAACAATTGGTAACCGCTCTTGTGGAAATCAGAAAATCAATACCTTTTTAAATGGCAGAAGAAGAAAACAAAACCAAAAGATATAGAAGGACAAACGTCGACATACAGGCAGACATTATCAAGGCAGCAGAAAGTCTGATTAAGAAAAAAGGCTTTGCATCAATGCTGGTGACAGAACTTATTAAGAAAGCCAGGATTGAACCGCTTGTCTTCTATAACAGATATGACAATCTTAGCGAGTTTTATGATGAATTCGTTAAGAGATACGATTATTGGTTTAAGGGTGTCCTGACTGGAATTGAATTTCCGACAGATTCAAAATTAGGGTATATCAATATTCTCAAGAATCTGCAGGAGGAACTTCAAGAAAAATCTGTGATGTTAGAACTATTACGTTGGGAAATTGCAGAAGGGAATGAGACAACTGTTCGTACAGCCATGCTTCGTGAAATGCACACTTTGCCTCTTGTCAATATCTACGAGACAAAATTTAAGGATACAGACATCTCAGCCATATCTGCACTGATTATTGGTGGTATATATTACCTTAACCTGCATAGGGATCGCTCTAAATTTGCAGAAATAGACTTAAACACAGAGGTTGGTCGCAAACGCATAGAAAAAGCTTTGGAGGATTTAGGGAATATGATATTCCACTATCAAGATCTGGCTGATTACAAACATACTGTTGCAGAGAAAATGAAAGAAAACGGCATTAGTGATGAAATCATTACAAAATGCCTTAATTGAACGATACATAACAAGTATATTCCCCACTTATCTAGCGTGATAATTGGGGGATTTTTAAGTCGTCCAGTAAAACTTTTTTCTTCCAATCTGTGTAATAGAAATCGTCTTTAACACCACTTTTTTGACTTTAAATCCAAAAAATAAGTCATTTTCTAATAAGAACAAGCATTTTTGTGATGCTTACTATTTGGAACTAAAATACAAGTTCCCATAGAGTAAAAATGCCTGTATCGCCTATAGATAAACGGTTTGCAGACTTTCCGTTTATTTTTTGCGGACAGCAATTGAATATTCTTATTATGGAAACGATATTCTAGCTAAGTGATTTTTGAGGTTATCCTGTAAACTAAGTACAACAGGTTATTTCACATAAATTCCTTTTATTTCCCACTTTTCCCGAAAACTTTTATATCTCTTCATATACCTATAATTTAGCTGCTTGATAACAGTATTCATCATTAAAATTATCAAGCAATGGAATCAAACAGCAATGACAATTACGTGCTGGTCCTGGAAGACCGCACGGAAGTGAAAAATGAACAGGAAGTAGGCAAGCTTTCTGTTGTTTCCGGTGTTGACGACAAGGGAAACCTTAAAACCACCGAGGCAATTGCTGCCAATCAGGCAGCGTTCTTGAAATTCAACAACAAGGATGGACTTCTCAAAAACTTCATGACCAACTTCCTCAAACAGTTCAATAACCCGACTCACTTCGGACTGTACAAGGTCTTGGCGGACAATGTGGAGCTAGGTGTGGATAATCTCCGCACCATGCTACAAAGCCGAGAGAAGCCAGAAAGTAAACAGCAACTGGCAGAGATAGGAGTATCCTTTGAGGATTATTTGCCCCAACAGAAGAATGCCACCGCTATCGACCCCGAAAAGGTGGATTGGAAAATGCTCGACAATCTCGGTCTTTCCCGTGAGCGATTGGAGCAGAGTGGAGAATTGGAAAAGATGCTCAATTGGCAGAAGAGCAATCTCATCACAATTGCTGTTCCTATCGGCGACACCACCATCTATACCGAAGCCCGCCTTGCGTTCCGTACGGACGATAATGGCAATATCGGTTTGGCAATTCATCCTTTGAGAAAAGAACCACAGCTTGACTTTCCCTATATGGGCTACAAGTTCTCTCCCGAAGAAAAGGAGCAACTCCTCACTACGGGTAATCTCGGCAAGACCATTGAGGTAACACCCAAGAATGGCGAACCTTTCTCTGCCTACGTCTCTATCGACCCACAAACTAACGAAATTATAGCCCTGCGTGCCGACCGTGTGAATATCCCCAAGGAAATCAAGGGTGTTACTCTTTCCGATGCACAATACAAGGACCTCGTGGAAGGCAAAGCCGTGAAGGTGGAAGGTATGACTGCCAAGAGCGGCAAGTCCTTTGATGCCACGCTTCAGGTCAATGCCGAAAGGAAAGGCATTGAGTTTATCTTTGGCGACAACAAGACTTTAAGAGAACGACAGGAACACAAACAGACACGGCAGCAAGGCGTCCCACATAAGCTTTGCGGCTTAGAGTTATCAGATAAACAGCGTGAAGCCTTGGATAGCGGTCGTACACTATATCTAAAGAATATGGTGGATAAACAAGGGCAACCTTTCAACGCGTACGTTCGTATGGACAAGGAACAGAATAGACCACGTTTTTACAAGTGGAATCCTGACAAGAAGCAGGAAACTGGCAAAGAAAAGGTCGTAGCTGTGGCGGAAGAACACAAAACACAGGTAGCCGTGAACAACCACGGCAAGACCAACGAAGCCACCAAGAACGTAAAAGAACCGCTGAAAACGGGACAGACACAGCCCACTGCCGCCCAAAAACAGAAGCAGGACGAGAACAAGCAGAAGAAGTCCCGTGGACGTAAGATGTAACCCTTAATTCTATTACCGACTATGACAACTTGTATTATTGCCGAGAAACCCTCGGTAGCCAGAGATATTGCACGCATTATCGGGGCAAACAGCAAGCAGGACGGATATTTAGAAGGAGGTGGGTATCTCGTCACTTGGGCAATGGGACACCTCATCGCCCTTGCCATGCCCGAAGCCTACGGTTTTTCCGCTTATAAGCGTGAGGACTTGCCCATCCGTCCCAATCCCTTTCAGTTAGTGGTACGACAAGTACGCAAAGACAAAGAATATCACGACGACCCTGCGGCATTGAAGCAGTTAAAGGTGATACGTTCCTGCTTTGACAAGGCAGACCGCATCATCGTCGCCACCGATGCAGGACGTGAAGGTGAACTCATCTTCCGCTATATCTATCAATATCTTGATTGCCACAAGCCTTTCGACCGCCTTTGGATAAGTTCACTCACCGATAAGGCTATCCGTGAAGGACTTTCCAATCTCAAACCCGGAAGCAGTTACGACAATCTCTATTACTCCGCCAAGGCAAGAAGCGAAGCCGACTGGCTGGTGGGTATCAATGCAAGCCGTGCATTGTCTATCGCCCGCAGGGGAGGCTATTCTTTGGGACGGGTACAGACCCCGACATTGTCTATGGTCTGCCGTCGGTACATAGAAAATCGTGATTTTTCTTCCATACCCTACTGGAAATTATCCGTTCTTACAGAAAAAGAGAGCTTGTCGCTGAAAGCCATTGGTGTTATCGACTACGAGAGTGAAGCATCGGCACAGACTGCTCTCGCTGCGCTCCGCAGTCAGAGCCGGCTTACGATAGAATCGGTCACAAGAAAGGTGGGACATACGTCGCCCCCCCTCTTGTACGACCTTACTGCCTTGCAGAAAGAAGCCAACAGATGCCACGGCTTTTCAGCGGACAAGACCCTCTCGATAGCCCAGAGCCTCTATGAGAAGAAAATCACGACCTATCCCCGCACAGGCAGCCGATACATCAGCGAGGACGTCTTTGAGGAAGTACCCGCCCTGCTCCACAAGATAGGTAAGCCCCTATCCAATCCGCTTAACCGCCACTCGGTGGACAACGCTAAGATAACCGACCACCACGCTATTATCCCCACGGGAGAAACACCTTCCGGCTTATTGGCGGATGAAGCAATCCTATATAATATGGTGGTAACCCGTTTTATCGAAGCCTTTTCGCCTGACTCCGAGGAAGAACGTATGCAGGTGCTGTTCACGGACAGCACCAACACCTTTACTTGGAAAGCATGCCGACAAATCTCCTTGGGCTGGAAAGCCGTGCAGAAAGAAGTCAAATCAGATGACGAGGAAGAGTTACTTGCCACATTGCCCAATTTAACAGAGGGTGAACTCCTACCACTTCTCAATGCCGAGATTACCGAACACAAGACCAAGTCGAAACCGCTCTATACCGAAGCCACCCTGCTCTCCGCTATGGAGAACGCAGGCAAGGAAGTGGAGGATGCAGAAAGCAAGAAGGCAATGGCGGAATGCGGTATTGGCACACCTGCTACAAGAGCCAATATCATCGAAACGCTCATCCTCCGTGATTATATCCGAAGGGACAAGAAAGCCATCATACCTACCGAGAAAGGGCTGGCAGTCTATGAGATTGTCAAGGACAAGAAGATTGCCAATGCGGAGATGACAGGTAGCTGGGAACTGGCTCTTGCCGCTATCGAGGCAGGTCAGATGCCGGCAGAGAAGTTTGCGAAAGGCATTAACTCATACGTTGGCACCATCTGCGAAGAGCTCCTTGCCCTTTCCCCACAGGTACAAAAGTCCTATTCCACCTACCGCTGTCCCAAGTGCGGACAGCAGAGTGTGGGTATTTATGCTAAGGTAGCAAAATGTCGGAACGAGGGTTGCGACTTCCACGTCTTCCGTGAGATCTGTGGCACGCTGCTTACAGAGGACAATATCCGGGACTTGATAACCACAGGACGAACACCCGTCCTCAATGGCTTGACCAGCAAGGCCGGTAAGAAGTTCAACGCCCGTCTGGTGCTGAATGAAGAATATACCACATCCTTTGTATTTGAAAATAAGAAAGGAAAACAACGAGGGAGATAATCCCGACAGACACGGAGAGTAACAGATATAGATCGGGAGATATAAGTATTACCTGCCGACCTTTTTACCTCCACTTTGATTAAAAGAAAACACTATGGCATACAATAAGAAAGAAGTCCTGCAAGCCAACACGGAAGCCATCCGTGTGGTCTTGCGCCTGGAAAAAGAACGCCGCGAAGCCACCGAAGCTGAGAAAAGTATCTTACGGAACTATCAGGGCTTCGGTGGCTTGAAATGTGTACTCAACCGCACGGACAACCCCGATGATATACGCTATTGGAGCAAGTCAGAGCAGAATCTCTTTGAACCTACCCAACAGCTCAAACAGATGATTTATCGTGAAGCCGTAGATGCCAACACTGCCAAGCGGTATTGGGAGAGCATCAAGGCAAGCGTACTGACCTCCTTCTATACTGATACTCGTATTGTCACCGCTATTGCCGATGCTCTCACTTCTGTAAATGTACCTATACGTCGATGTTTGGATCCTTCGGCTGGCATGGGAGCATTTGCTGAGACCTTTGCAAGGCAAGCGGGAGTTGTAGATGCAATGGAAAAGGATCTGCTCACAGCCCGCATCTCACAAGCCCTGCACCCGTATGGCAAAGGCAACATCTTCGTTCAAAACGAGCCTTTTGAAGCTATTGGAGAGATAGAAGACAAAGATAAGTACGACCTTATTACAAGTAACATTCCCTTTGGTGATTTTATGGTCTATGACCGAGAGTATAGCAAAGGCAAGGACACTCTTAAACGTGAGTCCACACGTGCCATTCACAATTACTTCTTCGTGAAAGGTCTGGACTGCATCAAGGAAGGTGGTTTACTGGCATTTATCACTTCACAGGGCGTTTTGGACAGTCCCCGCAATGAAGCCATACGCCGTTACCTGATGCAGAACAGCCGCCTTATCTCCGCTCTCCGCCTACCATCGGGTATGTTTTCAGACAATGCAGGAACGGACGTAGGCAGTGACCTCATCGTCCTGCAGAAGCAGACAGGAAAGGAAATCAGCAAGGGAATTGAGCAGCTGTTCGTAGAAACTGTTTCCGTTCCCAAGGAAGAAGGCTCTTCTGTCGTCTTCAAGCAGAACTCTCTTTTTGTAGGAGAATGGAAGGACATTTCTCATCGCACCGTTGCCACAGAGCGCATAATGGGTACAGACCCTTATGGAAGACCGGCATGGGAGTATCGGTTCTCAGGAGGGATTGAGGAAATGGCAGAAAGTCTCCGAACACAACTCTCTCTTGAAATGGAACAACGTATCGACCGCAAGCTCTATGAAACTGGCATACCGATGACCAAGGAAGAATGGCAGGTGAGGGTTAATGAAATGCTGCAAAAATTAGGAGTTACCGTGCAGGCGGAAGGAAAACCGCAAATGCTGGAAATAAAGGAGGAAGACGATACTGACGCCCATAACCTCATGCCCGACAGTATCAGGAAACAGTTACCTAAACTTTACAGCACGGAAAAGGAACTCATAGGCGATAAGGTCGCCTACGCACGCTATTTCTTCCCTATGGGAGCATACACAGCCTACCTTCTGGAATATGACCCCAAGAGCCGCATTGGTTTCGGTGCTGTCACGATGGGTTACGGCTGGGAGCTTGGCAATATGTCCCTTGATGAGATGGAAGGCGTGAAAGTAAGAGGACTGGGCATTGAACGCGACCTGTATTTCTCTCCAAAGAAACTGCACGAAATTGCAGAGTTGGAAGAAATCGTGAGGGAACAATATACTAAAGAAGAAGTGGTGGCAGAGGAAATCAAGGAAGAATTAGTAACAAAAACAGAGATAAACGATAAGGTTAAGGAGACTGCAGCCATTGCTTCTGAGAACGATACGCAGATAATGGAAGATACCGTTCATAGCGGAGAGACAATTCCATTACAGCCGTCATCATCAGAGTCTGACCCACAACAATTAGTATCAGAACAGCCTTCCATAACTGTTGAACCTGCGACCGAAGGCGTACCCGCCTTGACACTTCATCATCAATACGAGCAGGAACCACAGGAAATCCGTACGGATATTGAAGCCCCGAGAGAGATGAACGGGCAGACGGTGTTCTTTGATGACGATCATCATCCGGTGGTGGACAATAACATGGAAGACATCGGACAACCGGAGCAGCTGTCACTGTTTGCCCCGGAAGAATACAGCCTTTGGACAAGAGAAGTTACCCGTGTGAACCATGAAATCAAGGATAATTCAGGAACTTCACAGGCGCATCGTCCTATAACTCAAACTGCTCCCCAGAAACCATCGGAGTCCAAGACACAAAAGGCAGTAACCTCTCCTCAACGGCGTACCCGTAGTAGCAAGAAAGCAGCTTCTTCCTCTTCACGTGAGCCGTCCCTTTTCGACTTCATGAACGAAGCCGAGGAGCGCAAGCCAAAACCGATAGCGGAAGTCAGAAAGGAGTTTGACGCTTCACCGCGCCCTTTTCTCTCTT
>OGIR01000584.1_pt1 | contig 28286 bp, 23 predicted proteins | sample 1571831 | NCBI WGS metagenome assembly OGIR01 (sample SAMEA2582124, study PRJEB24529) | metagenome | biome: Human gut stool | place: China | collected 2011 | reverse complement strand
CCTTCGCGGAACCGCCGGCGGAATCTCCCTCAACGATGTAGATCTCGCATTCCTCCGGGTGTTTGCTGGAGCAGTCTGCAAGTTTTCCCGGGAGTGATAAACCGTCAAGAACGGTCTTTCTTCTCGTTAAATCTCTCGCTTTTCTCGCCGCTGCGCGCGCACGCTGGGCAAGAACGGATTTCTCGATGATCGTCTTTGCGACGGACGGATTCTGCTCAAGGAAGTAGGTGAGCTGTTCCGATACCACGCTGTCCACAGCGCCTCTCGCCTCACTGTTTCCGAGTTTCTGCTTCGTCTGTCCCTCAAACTGCGGCTCCTCGATCTTGACACTGATGATGGCCGTCAGACCTTCACGGATATCCTCACCGGTAAGAGCCGGCTCGCTGTCCTTAAGAAGCTTGTTCTTTCTTCCGTAGTCGTTGAATGTCTTGGTCAGGGCATTTCTGAAACCGGTCAGGTGGGTTCCGCCCTCCGGTGTGTTGATGTTGTTTACAAAGCTGTAGATATTCTCCGTGTAGGAATCGTTGTGCTGCATGGCAACCTCCACCAGCACGTTGTCCTTCTTGCCCTCGCAGTAGATGACCGTGTCATACAGCGGCACATTGCTGCGGTTTAAATAGCTGACAAATTCCTTGATCCCGCCTTCATAGTGGAATACCTTTTCCTTCTTGTCCTCGCGGTCATCCCGTAAAATGATCTTTAAGTTCTTTGTCAGGAATGCCGTCTCGCGGAGACGGATCTTTAAGGTGTCATAGTCATAGACCGTCTCCTCAAAGATCTCCTTGTCCGGGAGGAAGGAAACCTTGGTACCGTGTTTGTCAGCCGGACAGTCGCCAACGATCTTTAACGGATACATCGTTTTTCCGCGCTCATAGCGCTGCTTGTAGATCTTTCCTCCGTGGTAGACTTCAACCTCAAGCCACTCCGACAGCGCGTTTACAACGGATGCACCTACGCCGTGCAGACCGCCGGATACCTTGTATCCCCCGCCGCCGAACTTACCGCCGGCATGAAGGATCGTAAATACGACTTCAACTGCAGGCAGTCCTGCTTTTTTCTGAATATCGACCGGGATTCCACGTCCGTCATCAATGACCGTGATCGAATTATCCGCGTTGATCTGCACATCAATGGTGTCGCAGTATCCTGCCAGGGCCTCATCCACTGCATTATCTACGATCTCATATACCAGATGGTGAAGTCCCCTCGAAGACGTACTTCCAATGTACATTCCCGGTCTTTTTCTTACAGCCTCAAGTCCCTCCAGAATCTGGATTTGATCTGCATTATATTCTGCGCTCATGAAGTTCCTCCTTTAGTCTTCGCTCTCTACCGTTCCTTCAACAATCTTAAAAATCTTGTCCATCCGGAATTTGCTGTTTACAAACTCATCCAACCCTGTACAGGTGATCAGGGTCTGGATGTGGGTAATTTCTGAAAGTAAATGCTCCTGTCTCTTGCTGTCAAGTTCAGAAAGGACATCATCCAGTAAAAGCACCGGGTAATCCTTTACGATCTTTTTCACCAGCTCGATCTCCGCAAGTTTTAAAGAAAGAGCTGCCGTTCTCTGCTGTCCCTGGGAACCGAAACGTCTGATGTCTGTTCCGTTCACGATGAAATTCAGGTCATCGCGGTGCGGTCCTGTCAGGGTCTGCCTCTGTTTGATCTCCTGAAACTGGTTCTTTGCGAGCTGTTCCCTGAAATTCTCCGCCGTCACATTCGGCTCATAGGCGATGGAAAGTGTTTCCTTTCCGCCGGACAGTCCGGCATGGATCCCGGCGATCAGGGGATTCAGCTCTTTTATAAACTCGGAACGCATAATTATTAGTTCGGTACCATATTTTAAGAGCTGCTCGTCCCACATGGGGAGTGTGTCTTTTAAAGACGTATTGTAGTCCATGTCTTTTAATAGTTTATTTCGTTGTATAACCGTTTTGTTATACTGTACCAGATTGTAGACATAGAGCTTATTCAGCTGGCAAAGTTCCAGGTCGACGAAGCGTCTCCGCTCGGCAGGTCCGTTCTTGATGATATTCAGATCTTCCGGTGAAAAGAAGATCACATTGACGATCCCGAAAAGTTCGCTTGCCTTTTTGATCGGAACGCCATTGACTGCGACCCCTTTTGCCTTATTTTTTTTCAGATGCATATCGATCCGGTAGGGAATTCCATCCCGGCGGACCATCATTTTGATATGGGATTCATCTGCACCGAACCTGATGATCTCTTTATCTTTGCTGCCCCGATGCGATTTTGTTGTGCTGCACACATAGACTGCCTCCAGGATATTCGTCTTTCCCTGGGCATTATCTCCATAAAGAACGTTCGTTCCTTTATGAAAATCGATATGTAAATGACTGTAATTTCTGTAATCTGACAGCTCGATGCATTCTATGAACATGAAAAAATCCTTACTTTTCTACCTTAAATGTCTTTCCGTCATAGGAAACAGTATCTCCAGGGTAAAGTTTTTTGCCGCGCTGGGTCTCAACTTCCCCATTTACTTTTACAAGTCCGTCCTGGATCACAAACTTTGCGTCCACTCCGGAGCCAACAAGACCGGCAAGTTTTAATGCCTGTCCCAGCTTGATAAATTCATCTTTTAAGTGAATACTTTCCATTTTTCTCCTTTTTTATTCCGGTTTTCTGAAAAAACCAGCCCGAAACTCCGGATTTTTCCGGAATTTCGGGAAAATTTCATCTGTTTTTAGATCGCAGCCGCGTTAAAGTTTACCGGAAGGATCAGATAAATATAATTTTCTTCCTCATCTTTGATGAAACACGGAGATTTTGCGTTCATCATATAGAGAGTTACTTCCTCATCATCGATGATGCGGAGTGCATCACTTAAGAATTTCGGGTTGAATCCGATCATCAGATCCTGGCCTGTCTTATGGATCAGGATCTCCGCATTCATCGTACCGAAACTGGAATTTAATTTCAGGCTCATTTTTGAATCTTCGATGTTCAAAATGATCGGTTTTTTATCATTTTCGCGGATCAGAATGATGGCTCTCTCGATGCTGTCGAGAAAATCTTTCTTATTCAGAGTCACTTTTGTGGCATAATCACTGGAAAGCATCTGGTCAATTCTGAAATATTCTCCCTCGATCAGTCTGGAAACTACCATAGTCTGATCAAATTCAAATAAAATATGTTTTGAAGTTACATAAATTGAAACATTTTCATCCATTTCTCCAGAAATGATCTTCACAATTTCTTGTAAAGTTTTCCCAGGAACGACAACTTTAAACGGATCATAATGATCTTTTAATTCAATATGTCTGATGGAAATTCGATGTCCATCTAAAGATACAACACTTAATTGGTCATCTTTTACTTCAAATAATTCACCCGTCATTAATTTCGTATTTTCATTATCCGAAATCGAAAAAATTGTTTGACGAATCACTTCTTTTAAAGAAAACTGGGATAAAGTGATACTTTGATTTTTTTCAATCTCTGGTAAAGAAGGAAATTCTTCACCTTCTTGTCCCATAATCTGAAAACATGCTTTTTCACAAGTGATCGTTGCTTTGTACTGATCATCTGTTTCTATTGTTATGTCATTATCCGGTAATTTTCTAACGATTTCAGAAAAAAGTTTTGCTTCAATTGCAATTTTACCAGGCTGATGAATCTGTCCATCAATGGTAGTTTCAATTCCAAGTTCCATATCATTCGCTGTTAATTTAATATTTCCTGTACTAGCTTCAATTAAAATACATTTTAAGATGGGAAGCGTAGTGTTGTTTGATACTGCTTTGGAAACAATAGAAACAGCATGCACTAAATCAGATTTTGTACATATGATTTTCATAAATGTGTATAACTCCTTTCGGTGTCAGATTGTTGTTAAATAAATAAATAAAAGTCGTAGTAATAGTCGTAGTAGCTGTGGATTTGGGGATAACCTTAAAAAACCGCTAAGTATAAAGGGTTATAAGGGTTGATAAAATGTTTAAAACTTGATGAAAATCAGAGGATAATCATAGATTTATCAACATCACCAAAATCAGCAAAAATACTAATACACAGGATATCCACAGGTTATCCACGGAAAATGTGGATAACTATCGAAAAAATGTGGAAAAAATAAAAATTAATCCATTTTTTTGGTAATAACATCAATAACCTTGCTTAATTCAGGGTCTTTGTCTAAGTCTTTTTCAATTTTTTCAATGCCATGAATGACAGTAGAATGATCACGTTTTCCAATGATCTCACCAATCTTAACAAGAGACTGATCCGTCATTTTCTTGCATAAATACATACAAATCTGGCGTGGATAGGCGATATCATGACTTCTTTTTTTGGAAATGATATCACTTGTCTGAATATTAAAATGTTCTGCAACTGTTTGCATGATCAATTCAGGTGTAATAGCTTGTTTTGTCTTGTTGTCGATCAGATCCTGAAGAGCGATTTTTGATAATTCAAGGTCAATCGGTTTCTTATTTAATTTAGAATAAACTTTGATCTTGTTTAAGGCACCTTCCAGATCACGGATATTAGACTTAATATGAGTAGCAATATAGTCAAAAATCTCATCATCAATATAAATATTGTCTAATTCCGCACGTTTTCTAAGGATCGCAACCTTTGTTTCATAGTTTGGAGGCTGAATATCAACTGGTAGTCCCCAGCTGAAACGGCTTCGAAGTCTCTCTTCTAAAACATCCAGTTCTTTTGGAGGTTTATCAGAAGAAAGAATGATCTGTTTTTTAGAGTTATAAAGTGCATTAAAAGTATGGAAAAATTCCTGCTGAGTACTTTCTTTACCAATAACAAATTGAATATCATCGACCAATAAAACATCGATATTGCGGTATTTGCTGCGCAATTCTTCTTGTTTTTTATGTTGAATTGAATTGATGACTTCGTTTGTAAAGTCTTCACTTGTTACATACAAAACATTTAAAGAACTGTTGTGTTCAATAATGTAATGTGCAATGGAGTGCATTAAATGAGTTTTTCCAAGACCAGCACCTCCATATAAAAACAGCGGATTATAGGCTTCCGCTGGAGCTTCCGCAACAGCAATACTTGCGGCATGTGCCATGCGGTTATTGTCGCCGATTACGAATGTATCAAAAGTATAGCGGGGATTTAAGTTATTATTATCATGTTCAGGTGCAGCAGCAGGAGTTTCTTGTGGTTTTTCTCCTTCTTTTTCAAGTTCGAACTCGATATCGTATTTCTTTCCTGTCAGATCAGAAATAGCAAGGGAAATATAAAAATCGTACATTTTTTTCTTGATAAACTGAATACCCCGCTCATCGTATTTTGCATCCAGAGACAGAATGATCTTATTTGACTGGACATCTTTGATATGTAATGGCTTAATCCAGGCATTGATCGCAGCACTGGAGACGTCATGCTCTTGCTCAAGCTTGACTAATACATCATCCCAAATTTTTTCAATTTCGTTTTTCATGGATAACATAAATCCCTTTCTAAATCATATTTTTATAAATGTGCATAATACGGCACTATGCATATAGTGTATAACAAAAAATTTCTTTTTTCAATCGAAAAATAAAAGTTGCCCACATATTGTGGATAAGTTGTTCCACATTATACACATGTCAAAAAACGAGAAAAAACAAAGGAATTTGACAAATACTGTGTTTATAATTCACATTTTATCACCAAGTTATACACAAGTTATCTACAAATTGTGGATAACTTGTGCGTAAAACACAATATATATGAAATTCTATAAGAAAGTGAAAAAAGCTTAGAATTTACTTGACTTTTTGGCGTTTCTCTGTCTATAATAGGAGTGATGTTTTTACGAATATATTATTCAGATATATAATCATAAAATTTTGTTAAGGAGGTGTTTTAGCATGAAAATGACATTTCAGCCAAAGAAAAGACAGAGATCTAAGGTTCATGGATTTAGAAAAAGAATGAGCACTGCAAACGGAAGAAAAGTTCTGAAGAGCAGAAGAGCAAAAGGAAGAAATAGATTATCAGCTTAGGTCGCAGAGATGTGACCTTTTCTTTTCTCTATTAATAAGGAAGAGAACCATGAAGAATTATCATTCATTAAGAAATAACAGAGAATTCCAGATGGTATATAATGAAGGAAACTCCAAAGCCAACAGGTACTTGGTCCTTTATTATAGGAAGAATGATCTAGAATATAACCGTCTGGGAATATCAGTAAGTAAAAAAGTAGGAAATAGTGTAGTCAGACACAGAACTACACGCTTAATTCGTGAAAGCTATCGTTTGAATCAGGATAATTTGAAAACAGGATATGATATGGTAGTAATTGCAAGACAAACTGCAAAAGGACAGAATTACCATACAATTGAAAGTGCATTTCTACATTTGATAGATTTGCATCATCTGAAGAAGAGTTGATTACAATTGAAGAAGATTTTAATATCCATTATCAGGTTTTACAGAAAATATTTATCGAGATTAAAGGGAAGAGGAACATGTATATATGTTCCGACTTGTTCGGAATATGCCATAGAAGCATTGGAGAAACACGGGGTTGTCAAAGGAAGTCTTTTGGCAATTTTTAGAATATTAAGATGTAATCCATTTTCAAAAGGCGGATATGACCCTGTTCCGGAAGTAAGGAAAGGAAAAAGGTGCAAAAAATGATGTTATTGGCACAAGCCCAGCAGAGCACGGGTAACGGAGGAATCTTAGCTCCGTTTGTAATTATTTTTGGTTGGATCATTCGAGCAATCTATAATGGATTAGCTGCAATGGGAATCTATAATGTCGGTTTATGTATTATTTTATTTACATTGGTTTCTAAATTGATCTTATTACCTGTTACTATGAAACAGCAGAGATCTATGAAGATCAATCAGCATATGCAGCCAGAGATTAATAAGATTACAAAAAAATATCGTAATAAAAGAGACCAGGCATCTATGATGAAACAGCAGGAAGAGATGCAGAAGGTTTATGCAAAATATGGTTCAAGTCCAACAGGTGGATGTTTACCAACATTAATTCAGTTTCCGATCATCATGGCACTGTATTATGTAATTCGTGGAGTTAATACTTATATTCCTCAGATCGCAAGAGATGCACAATTTAAACCAAACTTATTCTTAGGTATGGATTTAAATTCAGCACCAGGATTCAGATTAACACCATTATTGATCATTCCAGTATTATCTTTTATCTTCCAGTTCTTAAGTGCAAAGACATCTATGTCTACAACACAAATGGATGACAGCACACCAGGAGCAGGAATGACAAAAAGTATGATGTACACAATGCCTTTAATGTCATTTGTAATGTGTATTTCATTACCGATCGGTATCGGTCTTTACTGGTCAGCAAGTGCATTATTCCAGTATATCCAGCAGGTCGCTTTTAATTATCATTATGATCATGCTGATATGGATAAGATTATTGAAAAGAGCCGTGAGAAGGCTGCAAAGAAGAAAAAGAAAAAAGGACCTTCTCTATATGAAAAGATGTTAGGAATGCAAGCAGAACAGCAGGGACAGCAAGGAGCAGATTCTAATATCAAGAAGAGTGCAAACCTGAAAGCAACACAGAATATTGAATATTCAGGAAATTCTAAAGGAGGAATTGCTTCAAAAGCAAATGCACTCAATAAAAACAAGGGAGGTAAATAAGGATGTCAGCAAAGAGATTTACTGGTAAAACTGAATCTGATGCAGTTATGAATGCTGCAATGGAGTTAGGAATTCCAAGTACAGACCTCAAGTATGCAGTGATCGATTCAGGTAGTAATGGATTTTTAGGGTTATTTAAGAAACCTGTGATCATTGAAATTAAAGAAGAAGAAAAAGAGACAGAAGTTATGAAGTCTCAGACAATAGAAAAGGAACAACCAAAGAAAAAAGCTGAGAAAAAGCCATCAAAGAAGGTCGATGAGAAATCAAATCGTCAGCCTAAGAAGAGTCCAAAGGTGAAAGATGAAGTTCCTGTAAAGGAACCAAGAAAAAATAAGACACCAGAAAACATTGATCAGATCGTCAAAGATACAGAGAAGTATTTAGATGAAGTATTAAGAGCAATGGGACTTGATCCAAAGTTGAATCTTTACTATAACCGCAGAGATAACGTATTAAACATCAATGTATCTGGAGAGAAGATGGGTGCATTGATCGGTAAGCATGGACAGACACTGGATGCCCTGCAGTATCTTATAAGTCTTTATGTGAATAAAGAAAGCGATTCTTTTGTAAAGATCAAGCTTGATACAGAAAATTATAGAGAAAGAAGACAGCAGACTTTAGAGAAATTAGCTGGAAGCATTGCTTATAAAGTAAAGAAGAATAAGAAACCTATTTACTTAGAACCAATGAATCCAAATGAGCGTAGAATCATCCATTCTGCATTGCAGAGAGATCCAGAAGTAATCACAAAGAGCGAAGGTAAGGATCCTTATCGTAAAGTTGTTGTTATGCTTAAAAAATAAGATATAGGGCTGCCTTAATTTAGGCAGCCCTTTTTTGAGGTATATTATATGAAATCAAATACGATTGCAGCAATTGCCACTCCAATGACTAACAGTGGGATTGGAATTATCAGGATCAGTGGAGATGAGGCACTTGATATTATTGAAAAAGTATTTAAACCGAAGAAAAAAGATAAGAAGATCAAAGATGTAAAGACATATACGGCACATTATGGACATGTCTATGATGGAAGCACATTGCTAGATGAATGTATTGTATTAGTTATGAAAGGACCTCATTCTTATACAGCAGAAGATGTTGTTGAGATTAACTGCCACGGTGGTGTGGTTGTTATGAAGAAGGTTTTGGAAGCAGTATTTAAGGCAGGAGCAACGCCAGCTGAGCCGGGAGAATTTACAAAGAGAGCATTTTTGAATGGAAGGATCGATCTTTCTGAGGCTGAAGCAGTTATGGATCTAATTCAGTCAAAGAATGAATTTGCAATGAGTACATCTTTAAAACAGTTAGAGGGTGCGTTAGGAAAGAAGATCACAGAGATTCGAAAACAGATTATTCACAGTGTGGCGTTTATTGAATCTGCATTAGATGATCCGGAACATTACAGTGTGGACGGATTTTCAGATGAATTGAAAGATCAAGTCGAAGTGATCATAAATCAGTTAAATGAGTTTTTGGAGAATGCTGATAATGGAAGAATTCTGAAAGAGGGAATTCAGACAGTTATCGTTGGGAAACCGAATGCTGGAAAATCATCTGTGTTAAATGTATTACTTGGAGAAGAACGAGCGATCGTCACAGATATTGCAGGAACAACAAGAGATACGTTAGAAGAATCTATTCAGATTAAAGGAATTCCGTTGAATATCATTGACACAGCAGGAATCAGAGATACGAATGATCTTATTGAGAAGATCGGTGTGGATAAAGCAAAAGATTTGTTGACAAAAGCGGATCTTGTATTATATGTTGTGGATACTTCAGATCCATTAACAAAAGATGATGAAGAGATTATGGAGCTGATTGAAGATAAGCAGACGATCGTATTATTAAACAAAGCAGATCTTGATCAGGTGGTGAAGGTATCAGATCTCAAAGAAAAAGGATTTGAGCAGATTGTGCAGATTTCAGCCAAAGAGCAGACTGGAATTGAAGAATTGTATCAGCTGATCCAGGATATTTTCTTTGAAGGACATGTATCTTTTAATGATGAGATTTATTTGACGAACATGAGACATAAAACAGAAGTAAGTGAAGCTTTAAAGAGTCTTGCTATGGTGTTGCAGAGTATTGAAGATGGAATGCCGGAAGACTTCTTCTCCATTGATCTTTTGGATGCATATGAGCATTTAGGATTTATCACAGGAGAATCTGTGGGAGAAGATCTGGTAAATGAGATTTTTGCAGAATTTTGTATGGGTAAATAAAGATGAATAATTTAGAAGAAAAATATGATATTATTGTTGTAGGTGCAGGTCATGCCGGATGCGAAGCTGCACTTGCAGCAGCCAGAATGGGATTTGAAACGATTTGTTTTACAGTAAGCATGGATAGTGTTGCATTGATGCCATGTAATCCCAATATTGGAGGAAGTTCCAAAGGACATCTGGTAAAAGAAATTGATGCATTGGGCGGTGAGATGGGTAAAAATATTGATAAGACTTATCTACAGTCTAAGATGTTGAATAAATCGAAAGGGCCGGCAGTGCATTCTTTAAGAGCACAGGCAGATAAGAAGATGTATTCTATTTCCATGACACAGGTGATGGGAAATACACCAAATCTTACACTTCGTCAGGGCGAAGTTACAGAGATTCTTGTTGAAGATGGGAAAATCAAAGGTGTTAAGACATATTCAGGAGCTGTTTACTATGCAAAAGCTGTTGTCTTAACGACAGGAACATATTTAAAGGCGCGCTGTATTTATGGAGAAGTCAGCAATCATACAGGACCAAATGGACTTCAGGCAGCAAATTACCTGACAGATTCCTTGAAGAGTCATGGAATCTCCATGAGACGATTTAAGACAGGGACACCAGCCAGAATTGATAAGAATACGATTGATTTTTCTAAGATGGCAGAACAGTTTGGAGACGAGAGAATTGTTCCATTCAGTTTTACAAATAAGGAAGAAGATATTAAGAGAGATCAGATTTCTTGTTGGTTAACTTATACGACGGAAGAAACACATGAGATCATTAAAGAAAATATTCATAGATCACCGTTATTTTCTGGTGCAATTGAAGGAACAGGACCTAGATACTGCCCATCGATCGAAGATAAGATCGTGAAATTTCCAGATAAGAATAGACATCAGGTATTTATTGAGCCAGAGGGTGAGTACACGAATGAGATGTATGTTGGTGGTATGTCAAGCTCGTTGCCGGAAGATGTACAGTATAAGATGTATCACAGTGTGCCAGGATTAGAGAATGCTAAGATCGTGAGAAATGCTTATGCAATTGAATATGATTGTATTGATGCGACACAGCTAAAAGCTTCATTGGAATTTAAAGAGATTGACGGGCTATTTTCTGGTGGGCAGTTTAATGGAAGTTCAGGATATGAAGAGGCAGCAGCACAAGGTCTGATGGCAGGTATCAATGCTGCACGCAAACTGCAAGAAAAAGATCCAATTATTTTAGATCGTTCACAGGCTTATATTGGAGTTTTGATCGATGATCTGGTAACAAAAGAAACACAGGAACCATATCGTATGATGACATCAAGAGCAGAATATCGATTGTTGCTTCGTCAGGATAATGCCGATCTTCGTCTGACCAAGATCGGATATGAAGCAGGACTGATCAGTCAGGAAAGATATGATAAATTATTAGTAAAAGAACAGCAGATCGAAGATGAGATGAAACGACTAGAGGATATTAATGTGGGTGCATCTAAAAATGTGCAGTCATTACTTGAAGAGCTTGGAAGTACAACATTAAAATCATCTGCTAAAATGACAGAACTGATCCGTCGACCGGAGCTTACTTATATGGATCTGGCACCGATCGATCCAGAGAGACCAGAGTATGATCTGGATGTTCAAGAACAGGTAAATATTAATATTAAATATGAAGGATATATCAAACGTCAGCTGTCACAGGTAAAACAGTTTAAGAAGATGGAAAAGAAGAGAATTCCGGAAGATATTGATTACGAAGATGTTGGAAGCTTACGAATTGAAGCGAAACAGAAGTTATCAAAGATCCGTCCATCTTCCATCGGACAGGCATCCAGAATTTCAGGGGTATCACCAGCGGATATTTCTGTATTACTGATTTATCTGGAACAGATGCACCACAGGAGATAATAGATGGAGAGATTAAGAGAAAAAGCAGCTGCATTTGGAATTGAATTGAGTGCTCATCAGTTAGAGCAGTTTGAGACATACTATGAGATGCTTGTTGAGAAGAATAAAGTGATGAATCTGACAGCAATCACAGAGAAGAATGAAGTGATCGATAAACACTTTGCTGATAGTCTTGCATTGATCAAGAGTGGAGTTCCTTTAACTGATCAGAAAATTCTTGATCTTGGAACAGGTGCGGGATTTCCAGGAATTCCATTAAAGATCGCATTTCCAGAATTAGAGATCGTGTTGCTGGATTCTTTAAATAAGCGTATTAAATTCTTAAATGAAGTGATAGAAGCACTTGGACTTGAAAAGATTACAGCAATTCATGGAAGAGCAGAAGATTTTGCAAAACAAAAGGAATATAGAGAACAATTTGATTATGTTGTTTCAAGGGCTGTTGCCAATCTGACAGTTTTATCAGAATATTGTCTTCCTTATGTAAAAGAGGATGGATATTTTCTGCCATATAAATCAGGAGATATTAAAGAGGAAGCAGCAAATTCAAAGAAAGCAGTGAAAATTTTAGGCGGCAACATTGAGGATATTATTTCTTTTGAGATTCCGGATACGGATATGGCGAGAACGATCTTAAAGATTCATAAGACAAAAGCAACACCAAAACGTTTTCCGAGAAAAGCAGGATTGCCGACAAAAGAACCGATTTGTTAGAAGTTTATACTTTCATTTCTTTTCCTTATCGTTTATGATAAAAAGAAAGTGGGAAAATTATGGAAAAAAACAAAGATAAAAGTCACTTGATCAATCAGTTATATGATTATTTGGAAGAACAGATTCAGGAATTGAAAACTGATCGAAATCAACTGAATCATAAGATGCAGGATATGATTCAGGAGAAGAATGAAAAAGAAGGTGCGATCAATAATCAGCAGAAGATCTATCAGATCCGAAAGGTATTTTCTCCGCTTCCACTGGAGATCGAGGAGGAGAAGCAGCCTGTTTCTGAGGATATGATTCAGATTGAGAAAGAGATTCATGAATTTCAGATGATCCTGCGTGAAAAAGAAGAGAAGATAACAAAATTACATGATTACCAGAAGGGACTGGAAGAGACTTGCCTTTTTGCAGAAGAATTTGTGGAAAGGGAAGATCAGAAAATATTGTTTGTTCCAGCATTTGAACAATTGATGGGATATGTTAAGAAACTTTATCCAACACAACGTATCAATTATCAGGATTCATCAGAGAGTTCAAAAGTATGCATGACATTTTCATTTTTAAAAGGTTTTCAGGCAGTGTTGGAGAGTCTTTTAAATGAGATAGGTGTTTTTGTTCTTAATTTTGAAATGAATATTGATGAGTATAAAATATTAATTAGTATTGAAGCAAAACCAAAAGTGATAAAAAATGCAAAAGATTTCTATGAGAAGCGTTCTGTTTTAGAAAATAAACTAACAAAAGAATTTTCTATTGAACGATGGAAAACAAATGCAGTGGTGATCCAGACTATGATAGAGATGTAGAAAGGGAAGATTATGAGAAATAAAGTTATTGATCTACTAGATCAAACAATTGAAGAATTAGATAAAGAAAAAATTGATGGGATTCTTGAAATACCACCAAAAGATGATATGGGAGATTTTGCATTTCCATGTTTTCAGTTAGCAAAAGTATTTCGTAAAGCTCCGAATATGATCGCAATAGAGATTGCAGAAAAGATTCCTGCAAGTGAAGATGTATCAAAAGTAGAAGCAATGGGACCATATGTAAACTTTTTCTTGAATAAAGAGAATTATGTAAAAGAAGTACTGGCAAAGGTAAATGGTACTTATGGTGCACAGGAAATTGGAAAAGGAAAAACAGTATGTATCGATTATTCTTCTCCAAACATTGCAAAAAACTTCCACGTTGGACATTTAAGAACAACGATTATTGGAAACTCTTTATATCATATTTTTGATAAGCTTGGATATAAAGTAGAAAGAATTAATCACTTAGGTGATTGGGGAACACAGTTTGGTAAACTGATCGTTGCATATAAAAAATGGGGCAGTAAAGAAGCTGTAGAAGAAAAAGGTATTCCAGAGTTATTAAGAATCTACGTAAAATTCCATGAGGAAGCAGAGAAAGATGACACATTAAATGATCAGGCACGTGAATGGTTTGCGAAGATGGAACAAGGAGATGAAGAAGCTTTATCTATCTGGGAATGGTTCAAAGATATCAGTATGGTAGAATATAAGAGAATCTATAAGATGCTGAATATGGATTTTGACCATTATACAGGAGAAAGTTTCTATCGTGATAAGACAGCAGCAGTTGTAGAAGAATTAAAAGAAAAGAATCTGCTAAAAGAAAGTGAAGGAGCAATGATCGTTGATCTTGATGAATATGATATGGCTCCTTGTCTGGTTATGAAGAAAGACGGAAGCAGTATTTATGCAACTCGTGATCTTGCTGCTATTTTCTATCGTAAGAAAGAATATAACTTTGATAAATGTATTTATGTTACAGGATTAGAGCAGAAATTACATTTTGCTCAAGTATTTAAAGTTGTTGAGTTAATGGGATATGAATGGGCTAAAGAAAACTTAATTCATGTACCTTATGGATTAGTAAGTTTAGAAGGTGGAAAACTTTCTACAAGAAGTGGTAACATCGTATATGCAGAAGATATTTTAAAAGAATCAGTATCTAAGATTAGAGAAATTATTGCAGAGAAGAATCCAGATCTGAAGGATAAAGAGGATGTTGCACAGAAAGTTGGAATCGGAGCAATTATCTTTAATGACCTATATAATCAGAGAATTAAAGATGTAACATTTACATGGGAGAAGATACACAGCTTTGATGGGGAAACAGGTCCTTATGTTCAGTACACATATGCACGTGCGGCAAGTGTATTAAGAAAAACAGGAATCACAGAAGTTGGAGAGATTGATCCATCTTTAGTAACAGATGAAACATCTGTTGCATTATTAAAAGAGATTGAAAGATTCCCTGAAGTGATCAAGGTGGCAGCAGATAGATTAGAACCATCTGTGATCTCAAGATATGTAATGGGAGTAGCTCAAAGTTTTAACCGTTTCTATCATGAAAACCAGTGTAATGTGGAAGATCAGAAGTTAAAAGAAGCGAGAGTTAAGATTGTGATCTTAGCAAAACAAGTAATTAAAGATGGTTTGGATCTGTTAGGAATTCAGTGTCCTGAACAAATGTAATAAAATCAAATTTGAGTAAATAAATAGCAGATAATAAGATTTTAAAAAATATGTGGAATTATGGAGTGTTCTTATTTGTGAAGACACTCCATTTTTCTTCTTGAAAAATAGTAGTATGCATGGATTATTTAATAAATGTTTCACGTGAAACATTTAATATAAAAACGAAAAGAATCTTAATAGTTATAAAAGCGAAATTGCACAAAAATTAATAAATGTTTCACGTGAAACATGTAGCAATGAAAAATAATTAGTGTTATAATATTGTTCAAAAGGAGAAAAAAATGGGAAGAATTATTGCAATTGCCAACCAGAAAGGTGGAGTTGGAAAGACAACGACAGCGGTAAATCTTTCGGCAGCATTAGCTGCAAGAGGAAAAAAGACTTTACTCGTTGATATGGATCCACAGGGAAATACCACCAGTGGCTTGGGATTAGAAAAAAACGAGCTGGATAAGACAACTTATGAGGTGATCACAGGGGAAGAGAAGATACAGAATTGTATCGTTAAAGACTTGTTTGATAATTTATCCTTACTTCCAGCAAATCGAAATCTGGCTGGAGCCGAGATCGAATTGATGACCGTTGATAAGATGCAGTTCATCATGAAACATAATCTTGAGAAAGTAAAGAAACAATATGATTTCATAATTATTGACTGTCCGCCAGCATTGGGAATGCTAACGGTCAATGCGATGACAGCAGCGAATACAGTGATCGTTCCAATTCAATGTGAATTTTATGCATTAGATGGATTAACTCAGTTGATCTATACGATTGAATTGATTCAGAAGAGTTTGAATCCAGATCTTACAATAGAGGGTGTTGTATTTACAATGTATGATGCCAGAACAAATCTGTCATTGCAGGTTGTTGAGAATGTAAAATCATATTTGAATCAGAATATTTACAAAACGATCATCCCAAGAAATGTACGTCTGGCAGAAGCACCAAGTCATGGACTTCCAATCAATTTGTATGACCCTCGTTCTTCAGGAGCAGAAAGTTACGACCTTCTGGCAGAAGAAGTTATCGAAAATGGAGGTGAAAATTAATGTCAGCAAAAAAAATGGGACTTGGAAGAGGTTTAAATACGCTGATTCCAAAAGCACCAATCGTTGACGAAGAAGACGTTGAGCAGGTAAAGAAAAAAGTTTCGAGATCGTCGAAAACAAAGAAAAAAGAAGAAACGAAAAAGGAACTTACTTTGCCAATCGATAAGATTGAGCCGAATCCAGATCAACCAAGAAATCAGTTTGATGAGGATACGTTGCAGGAACTTGCAGATTCTATTAAACAGTATGGAATGTTACAGCCAATCCTCGTTACTCCAAAGGATGATTTCTATGAGATCATTGCAGGGGAGAGAAGATGGAGAGCCGCAAAACAGGCAGGATTGAATGAAGTTCCAGTTATGATCAGAAAATACAATGAAAATGAAATTGTAGAAATTGCACTGATTGAAAATATTCAGAGAGATAACTTAAATCCAATCGAAGAAGCAATGGCTTATAAGCGATTGATGGAAGAGTTTGAATTAAAACAGGATGAAGTTGCGACGAAAGTAAGTAAGAGTCGTGCATCAATTACCAACTCATTAAGACTTTTAAAACTAGATCCAAGAGTACAGAAGATGCTAGAGGAAGAGATGATCAGCACAGGACATGCAAGAGCTTTATTAGCAATCTCAAATAAGGATAAACAATATGAAATTGCTCAGAAAGTTTTTGATGAAAAATTAAGTGTTAGAGACATTGAAAAGCTGGTAAAAGATCTGAAGAAAATCAAAAAAAATAAAAAAGAAGAAAAAGATGTTCATGATTTCCTTTACACTGAATTAGAAGAATCTATGAAACAGATTCTAGGAAGTAAAGTCAGTATCAAAAATAAAAAGAATAATAAAGGAAAAATAGAAATTGAGTATTATTCACGCGATGAGTTAGAACGTATCGTGGATATGATCAGATCAATTTAGGAGGAACATAAGATGACAGATTTTTTTAACAGCGTAGGCATGGAATATGTAGTGATTGGTCTTGCAGCAGCATTACTTTTAGCACTGATTCTTGTGATCGTTGCTTTAGTAAAAGTTGGGAAATTAAAAAAACGATACGAAAAGTTTTTATCTGGGAAAGATGGAAAATCGTTAGAGGAAAGTATCGTTAAAAGATTTGATAAATTAAATGAGATCATTGTGGAACAAGACTTTCTTGAACAGGAAATACAGAGAATTGACGAAGAGCATAAGAGTAGTTTTTCTAAGATGGAAGTCTATAAATATAATGCATTTTCTGATATGGGTGGAGAAACAAGCTTTGTAATCGCATTACTTGACCATAATAATAATGGAACACTTTTAAATGGAATGAGCAGTCAGAATGCAACTTATGTCTATGCAAAAGAAATTAGAAATGGTGCTTCAAAAGTAGCATTATCAAATGAGGAAAAATTAACATTAGAAAAATGTATCAATAAATAATTGGAGGAAAAAATGTTAGATATTAAATTTTTAAGAGAAAATCCAGATGTAGTAAAACAGAACATCAAAAACAAATTCCAGGATCGTAAATTACCGTTAGTTGATGAGGTCATTGAACTGGATAAAGAAAACCGTGAGATCAAACAGGAAGTTCAGGCACTTCGTGCGGATCGTAATAAATTATCCAAACAGATCGGTGCACTGATGGGACAGGGTAAAAAAGAAGAAGCAGAAGAAGTAAAAAAACAGGTTACAGCATCTGCTGATCGTATTGAAGAATTAAGTGAAAGAGAAAAAGTTGTTGAAGAAAAGATCAAAGAGATCATGATGACAATTCCAAATATCATTGATCCATCTGTACCAATCGGAAAAGATGACAGTGAAAACGTAGAACTTGAAAGATTTGGTGAGCCAGTTGTTCCTGATTTTGAAGTTCCATATCATACAGAAATCATGGAAAGTTTTGATGGAATCGATCTTGATAGTGCAAGAAAAGTTGCAGGTAATGGATTCTATTATCTGATGGGAGATATCGCAAGATTACATTCTGCAGTCATTGCTTATGCAAGAGACTTCATGATTGATCGTGGATTTACTTATTGTGTACCACCTTTCATGATCAGAAGCAATGTTGTAACAGGTGTTATGAGTTTCGATGAAATGGATGCGATGATGTATAAGATCGAAGGCGAAGACTTATATCTGATCGGTACAAGTGAACATTCTATGATCGGTAAATTTATTGATACAACAACAGAAGAAGCAGAATTACCAAAAACACTAACAAGCTATTCTCCATGTTTCAGAAAAGAAAAAGGAGCACATGGTATTGAAGAACGTGGTGTTTACAGAATTCATCAGTTTGAGAAACAGGAAATGATCGTTGTATGTAAACCAGAAGAAAGCAAGGATTGGTATGAAAAATTATGGAAGAATACAGTTGATTTATTCCGTTCTATGGATATCCCAGTTCGTACATTAGAGTGCTGCTCTGGTGATTTAGCAGATCTGAAAGTAAAATCTGTTGACGTAGAAGCTTGGTCTCCAAGACAGAAGAAATACTTTGAAGTAGGAAGCTGTTCTAACCTTGGTGATGCACAGGCAAGAAGACTGCGCATCCGTGTCAAAGGTGAAAATGGAAATTACTTTGCGCATACATTAAATAATACAGTAGTAGCACCACCTAGAATGCTGATCGCATTCTTAGAGAACAACTTAAGAGAAGATGGAAGCGTTGCAATTCCAGAAGTTTTAAGACCATATATGGGTGGAAAAGAATCTCTGCAGCCTAAAAAATAAGAAATAGAAATTCAAAAAGAGCGTCTCAAAATGTGAGGCGCTTTTTCTTTTATAAAGGTTTATGATATTATATACGATAAGGAAAGGTTTAAGGAAAGGTGATAAGGAAGCAAATGAAAGCAAAGATCATTATCGTGGAAGATCATGAACCAATTCGTAATGAATTAAAGATTTTGTTAAGTAAATATGGATATGAGATCATAGTGTTAGATCGTTTTGATACAGTTGTTGAAGATTGCTTGAGAGAAGATGTAGATCTGATTTTATTAGATATTAATCTTCCGTTTTATGATGGTTATTATGTGTGCAGAGCGATCAGAGAAAAATCAGAAGTACCGATCATTGTTGTTACAAGTAGGGATAGCGAGATGGATGAGCTAATGAGTATAAATCTTGGAGCGGATGATTTTATCACAAAACCATACAATACACAGATTTTGTTGGCAAGAATTTCTGCAATGTTAAAACGAACACACAAAGAAAAAGTAAATGATTTTTTACAATATCAAGGCTTGAAACTACAACTCAATAGCAGTACTGTTATTTATAAAGATCAGATAATCGAACTTAGTAAAAATGAGATGAGGATATTGTATACATTACTGCAACATAAAGAGAGTATTGTAAGCAGGGATCAATTAATGGAATCCTTATGGCAGTCAAATGAATTTATTGATGATAATACATTAACGGTGAATGTCAATCGTGTAAGGAAAAAATTAGAAGCAGCAGGACTGAAAGATTTTATAAAAACAAAAAGAGGGCAGGGTTATATGATATGAAAACCAAAGATTTTTTTAGAATGGAGTATGCCCAGATTCTGATATATATTGTATTTTTGGGATTATTGGAAGTGTTGCTTTTTATTTTTCAAGTGAATTATTTTCTTATGATATATTTGCTGCTGATTGGATTGATTCTGGAAGGAGTTTATTTATGCCAGCGGTATATGAAAAAATATCGGTATTATAAAAAAGTGAAAGCAAAACTGGATATACTGGAACAAAAATGCATGATAACAGAAATGTTAGAATTGCCAGATTTTGCAGAAGGAGAGTTTCTATATGAAATATTGAAGACGTGCAACAAGTCCATGAATGATGAGATATTGGAATATAAGATAGAGGCAGCAGGATACCGAGAATATATTGAGATGTGGATTCATGAAGTAAAAACACCATTGGCAGCAACAAGACTGATTCTTGAAAATCATCCAAGTGAGATTACACGGGCAATGGATGAAGAAATGCAGCAGATCAATTATTATTTAGAGCAGGCATTGTATTATGCGAGGAGTAATAGTGTAGAGAAAGACTATCTAGTGAAAGAGTTAAGTTTAAAAGAAGTGGTAGAAAATGCGGTAAAAGCAAATGCAAAAAGTCTGATTGGAAATAAGATAAAAATTAAAATAGAGAATCTGGATCAGAAGATCTTCAGCGATGAAAAATGGGTTTTATTTATATTAAATCAAGTTATCAGCAATGCAATAAAATATAAAAAAGAAGAAGCAGAAATATCATTTTGTGCAAGATGTGAAAAGAATGAAATACTTCTGGAAATCAGAGACAATGGAATTGGAATCTCACCAAAAGATTTGCCAAGGATCACGGACAAAGGGTATACTGGAACTACAGGAAGAAACTATCAAAAATCAACAGGGATGGGGTTATATTTGTGTAAGAAACTTTGCAGCAAATTACAACTAAGTTTTTACATCGAATCTAAAGAAGAAGAATACACGAAAGTAACGATTGGCTTCCCAAGAAATTCTATGATTTTTTTAAATGAAGAATGATCAGACAGGAGGTTTACAATGTTTGCAGATTATCATGTACATTCACATTTTAGTGAAGACACAGATTTCCCAATGGAACTTGAGATTCAGAAAGCAATCAAATTAGGGATGGATGAATTATGTTTTACAGAACATTCAGATTATGATGTGCCAACCGTCGTTAATTGTGATTATGATGCTTATTTTGAAGAAATGGAAAAAATGAAAGATAAGTATAAAGGGCAGATTACATTAAAGACAGGAATTGAATTTGGAATTCAGACGCATACGACGAAAGCGTATGAAGAAACATTAAGACAGTATCCGTTTGATTTTGTAATCTTTTCTTGTCATCAAGTTGAAAACAAAGAATATTGGAGACAAGAGCCACAGGAAGGAAAGACACAGTTAGAATACAATCGAAGGTATTATCAGGAGATTTTGGATGTTGTTAAAGTATACAAAGATTACAGCATTCTTGGTCATCTTGATGTGATCAAAAGATATGATAAGCAAGGAGAGATCGAATTTGAAAAGATTCAGGATCTGATCGAGCAGATTTTTGAAGTTGTGATCGCAGACGGAAAAGGAATTGAACTTAATACTTCAAGCCGTGCATATAAACTGAAAAGTCTAATGCCATCAAAAGAAATTCTGAAACTGTATCATGATATGGGAGGTAAGATCATTACGATTGGATCAGATGCACATAATGCAGACCGGATCGGTGACTGCGTAATGGAGTCACAGAAGATTTTAAAAGATATTGGTTTTGATGGAATTTATACTTTTGAAAAGATGAAACCAGAATTTCATAGATTTTAAGATAAATTAAAGAGGTGCCTATTGTTTTTAACAAATAGACACCTCTTTACATATTATTTTAGATTTCAAGATTATTTATCAAGTAAGATTAGTGCCATAAATACAAGATCTTCGTCTCCGATATTCTCAATGGCATGTCCAGCTCCATCACATGTGAATGTAGTATCTCCTGGATGTACTTCATATTTTGTACCATTGTCATTATAAAGTCCTTTTCCCTGAAGGATATGGTAAGCTTCGCCTTCACCTTCATGAGTGTGATATGCAAGAGCAGAACCAGGTGGTACGATGACTTTTCCGAACAGACGACTGCTATCTTTCATTTCTTTTTCTGTTAAGAATTCCATTTTCTTTAATGGGTTATCAGAACCATTTGCATCAGGAATTGTGCCAATTTTTACATCTTCATTTTTTAAAAACATGTTGAGACCCTCCTTTATATAGTCATGTTAAGTTTAGTATAGTAGCTTTTTGATAAAATAGCAATATGACAAAATTGTAAGTTTTGTGTAAGGAAGTTCGATGGATACGAAGATGATTTACTGGTATATTATAGACAAGACAATAAGAGAAACCAAAAAAGATAAGGAGATGGAAAAATGAGTTCTGTATTGAAAGTAGATAATATAGAAAAATATTATGGGAGTAAAGCGAATCTTACAAAAGCGATCGATCGTATCAGTTTTGAAGTGGAAGAGGGGGAGTATATTGGAATTATGGGGGCTTCCGGAAGTGGGAAGACGACATTATTAAATTGTATTTCAACGATCGATCATGTGACTGCGGGAAATATTATGATCAATGGAATGGATATCACAAAATTGAAAGGAAAACATCTTTCAAGATTCAGACGAGAGGAATTAGGATTTATCTTCCAAGACTTTAATCTGTTAGATACATTGACAGCATTTGAAAACATTGCGTTGGCGCTTACGATCATGAAAATTCCTGCAAGAGAAATTGAAGGCAGAGTCAGATCAATCGCAGAAAAGTTGATGATCACAGAAGTATTGAACAAATATCCATATCAAATGTCAGGAGGACAGAAGCAGAGAGTGGCAAGTGCCCGAGCGATGATTACAAAACCATCTCTGATCTTAGCGGATGAGCCAACAGGAGCTTTGGACAGCAAGGCGGCCAGAATGCTGCTTGACAGTATGGAAACGATGAATGTGGAATTAAATGCAACGATTCTGATGGTAACACATGATGCATTTACAGCCAGTTACTGTAAACGTATTTTGTTTATCAAGGATGGAAAGATTTTTAATGAATTGGTTCGAGGAAATGATTCGAGGAAACGATTTTTTGACCGTATCATTGAGGTTGTGACATTGCTTGGAGGTGACAGTACAAATGTATTCTAAGATCGCATTTAGTAATGTCAAAAAGAGTATCCGTGATTATACGATTTATTTTCTGACATTAACATTTGGAATTTGTTTGTTTTATATGTTTAATTCTGTTCAGGCACAACAGGCTGTCTTAAAGCTGAATGCAAGCCAGAAATCAATGATGCATCTAATGTCTGTGATCATTAATGGAATTTCTGTGTTTGTTGCAATTATTCTTGGATTTCTGATTGTTTATGCAAATCAGTTTCTAATGAAGCGGCGGCATAAGGAAATGGGAATCTATCTGTTGTTAGGAATGGAAAAACGACAGGTATCAAAGATTCTTCTGATAGAGACTTTATTGATCGGTGTTTTGGCATTGATCGCAGGATTGGTTTCAGGTGTGTTTTTATCACAAGGACTTGCGATGTTGACAGCAAAGATGTTTGCGGTTCAGATGAAAGAGTTTAAGTTTGTTTTCTCGCAAACGGCATTTATTCAGACTATTTTGTATTTTGCAATTATTTTTATTATTGTGATGATATTTAATGGAATTACGATATCAAAATATAAACTGATCAATCTGTTGAATTCAGCAAAGAAAAATCAGAAAACAAGATTAAAAAATCCTATATTGTCGGTCATTCTGTTTTTGATATCCATTGGGATTCTTGGAATAGCATATCATTTAATTCAAAAAAACCAGATGCTTGCTGTGGACAATGATTTTAAGATCAGCGTATTACTTGGTGTAACAGGAACATTTCTCTTTTTCTTTTCGTTATCAGGATTCTTATTAGAATTGGCAAAAAGAAGTAAGAAATTTTATTATAATGGATTAAATATGTTTGTGCTAAGACAGATCAATTCAAAGATCACCACAACATTTGTTTCTATGTCAATGCTGTGTTTGATGCTGTTTTTAGCAATCAGTGCATTTGCGACAGGAAGTGGATTGGCGTCTTCAGTGAAAACAGATTTAGAAGATATGACAAAGTTTGATTATACTTTTTATGGATTATCGGAAAAAGGATATCAGGAAGAACAGCAGCAAAAGTTTATAAAGAAATTAGATGATCTTGGATTAACGATAAAAAAAGATGCAAAAGAAATTTTACCGATCACAATATATCAGAATGGTACATTTCGCAAATGCAGATATAAAATGGAGCCATTATTAAAGGGAAGAGAAAAGTATTCAGATTATACAAAAGATTATGTGAAGAAACTTTATGAGACTCCACTAACTTTTGCAAAACTATCTGAATATAATAAAATCCGAAAAGCAATCGGAGAAAAAGAATTAACCTTGAAATCAGATGAATATATATTGAATTGTGATTATGGCAATCTGATACCGATAATGGAAAAGGTAGCTAGTGATAAGCAAAAACTTACATTGGATGGAAAAACATATAAAATGAAATATGGCTTACAAAAAGATACATATATGGTAACAGCAGCTAAAACAGATATGGGAACAGTCATTTTAAATGATGAAATTATCCAGTCATTAAAAATTGATCATTCTACATTATGTTTAAATCTGAACTGGAAGGGAAATGCACAGAAAGTATCAAGAAAATATACGGAATATTTAAAGCAGATGATCATAAATAGTAAGATGCCAAATTCACCATATTCAGCGATAATTTCAAAAGAGGAAGTATATGAACAGAGTACTGGGTTAAGTACGATCATTACATACATTGCAATATATATCGGTCTTGTATTTTTAATTACATGTGCAGCGGTACTTGCATTACAGCAATTGAGTGAGAATGCAGATAATATTGAAAAATACAAATTATTAAGTAAAATCGGAACTTCACAAAAAATGATCAATCACGCGATCAAAGCACAGATCATCTTATACTTCTGTTTGCCATTAAGTTTGGCATTGGTTCATTCTTATGTAGGAATTAAAACAGCAAAAATCCTGATATCAACATTGGGACAGATCAATATAACGCAAGCAGCAGTCCAGTCATTGATACTTGTGATCGTAATTTATATTGGATATATGATCGCAACTTATCTAGGAAGCAAGAGTATGCTGAAAGAAAAATAGAGAAAGAAATGACAGAAGATCAAAATCTGTCATTTCCTTTTTTTGAGCTATTAATAATGTTACCGGTTAATGTCTGTTTGGAAGCATTTAATTTTACAGTACCTCCTTATGTTCATTAGTATAAAAATCAAATGTGTTCAAATTATTTTGAAAACCTGAACAAACTATGAAGAATATATATGATTGAAAATGAAAGAAAATGATTGACTATGATTGAAATTGTGATATACTTAAATAAAAGCGAAAAGAGGTGATATTGTGTTAGCGCAAGAGCGATTTGAACGCATTTTAGAGATTTTAAGAGAGAAACAGTCAGTCACCGTGGTAGAACTGACAGAAAAACTGAACACCTCAGAGTCCACGATACGAAGGGATTTAACGGAATTAAACCGACAAGGTCTTTTGATCAAGGTTCATGGAGGAGCTACTGCGATCAAGTCTGTGTTATCAAGAGAAGAAGAAGTCATAACCAAGTCAAAGAAACACCAGGAAGAGAAGCGAAAGATTGCAAAATATGCAGCATCTTTGATCAATAAAGAAGATATCGTATATCTTGATGCAGGAACAACGACAGAGATGATGTTAGATTATCTCAAAGAATATGACGTTATTTATGTGACAAATGGGATTACACATGCGAGAAAACTGATGAACGCAGGATTTAAGGTCCATTTGATCGGAGGCGAGATTAAGGCGGTAACAGAAGCATTAGTCGGAGAAGAAGCATTAGAACAGCTTGATAAATATAACTTTACCAAGGGCTTTTTCGGAACAAATGGGATTGATCTGAAGCGGGGATTTACAACGCCAGATCAGAAAGAGGCAGCAGTTAAGAAGAAAGCGATGGAACAGTGTCAGAAAAGATATATTCTTTCGGATGCAAGCAAATTCAATGTAATCTCAACTATTAAATTTGCGGATTTAAAGAAGGCAGAGATCATTACAGATCATTTAGAAAACAAAGAGTTCAAAAGAATCACAAACATTGAGGAGGTATTTTCATGATTTATACAGTAACATTTAATCCAGCAATTGATTATGTAATTAAAGTAGACAACCTGACATTAGGACAGGTAAACAGGACAACAAGAGAATACATTTTCTGCGGAGGAAAAGGTATTAATGTATCTCATCTACTTGCTAATCTTGGAGTAGATAGTGTAGGACTTGGATTTATAGCTGGATTTACAGGAGATGTTATTGAATCAGGAGCGAAAGAACTTGGATTTAAGCCAGATTTTATCAGAGTACGTGAAGGAATGACACGTATCAATGTTAAGGTAAAATCCAACGAAGAAAGCGAGATCAATGGATTAGGACCAGTTATTCATGATGATGAATTAGAGCAGATGTTTAAGAAATTAGATGAATTAGAAGATGGAGATATTTTAGTTCTTGCAGGAAGTATTCCAGCAACACTTCCATCAGATGTATATGAAAGAATCATGGGACGTCTGCAGGGAAAAGATATCCGAATCGTTGTAGATGCAACAAAAGACTTGTTGTTAAACGTATTAAAATATCATCCATTCCTGATCAAACCAAACAATTATGAATTAGGAGAAATGTTTGATGTTGTGCTAAAGACAAATGATGAGATTGTTGAGTATGCAAAGAAACTTCAGGAAAAAGGCGCAAGAAATGTGTTAGTTTCCATGGCAGGAGATGGAGCAATCCTGATCACAGAAGAAGGAGAAGTTCATGTAACACCTTGTCCAAAAGGAGAAGTTAAGAACTCTGTAGGAGCTGGAGATTCCATGGTAGCAGGATTTATCACAGGATATTTGAGAAGTAATGGAGATTATAATGAAGCACTGAAGATGGGGACAGCAGCAGGAAGTGCGACTGCATTTTCAGAAGATGTTGCAACTGGCGAGAAGATTATGAAATTATATAAAACATTATAATGAAATAGCATACAATGAAAGAAAATTATGATAAAATGAACCTAAGAAATTAGGTTCATTTTTTGTGCGTAATTTTATAAAAACTGGAGGACATCATGACGAAAAAAGAAGCAAGACAACAAGTAAAAGAATGGATGAAAAAATTAGACAAAAATTATATAGAAAAAGCAGATCAGTCGATTTTTGAACAGGTAAAAGAGTTAAAAGAATTTCAAGAGGCAAAAACTATTTTTTGTTATGCAAGTATGAAAAATGAAGTTGATACATGGCAGCTGATAGCGTTGGCACTGAAACAGGGGAAGAATGTCGGAGTTCCATTGTGTATTGGGAAAGGAATCATGGAAGCGAGACAGATTCATGCTTTAGATGATTTTGAGGAAGGGGCATATGGAATCATGGAACCATCCAGAAGGTGTCCAATCTTATCGAAAGAGAAGATTGATATGGCGGTAATACCTTGTGTAAGTGCAGATAGAGAAGGCCGTAGACTTGGACATGGAGCAGGATTCTATGACCGTTTTTTAGATGGAGTAACATTTCCAAAGATTCTGGTATGTTATAAAGAGTTAATGATGGATCAGGTACCGACAGAAGAGCATGATATTTTGATGGATCAGGTTATTTGTGACGAATAATGAAGTAATAGAATGATTAAGCAGGAGAGATGATAGACATGAGAAAGATTTTAAAGAAAACAGCAACATTAATGATGACAGCAGTGATCGGAGTATCTATGAGTTGTCCCAAGATGATAGTTTATGCGGGACAGAGAATGCAAATGCAAGAGAGATATACGACTCCAAAAGAATGGAATTATACAGAAATCACAGCATATCAGTTTGGATCTACAGATAAATTTGAAGATTATCTTCAGACAGGTGGTACACATCTATACAATGATAAATTTCAGGAAAAGGATCATATGGTCAAAATTACGGTTGCAGATTCAGGGTATTTTACAATTGCAACACAAACAGATGGAAATAGATCGCAGAAGATAAATCTCTATGATACAACGAAGGAGAAAGTTTTAGCTCAAACGACATCTGATGGAGACCTGGAATATGGAAGGCTTGCAAAAGCAGGTGAGGTCTTCTATCTTCAAATGCCAGAAAAAATCGATAAAATATTTGTGACAACAGGTGTGATCAAAGATGGATTTGGATCTATGAAAGCATCAGATACTTATTATGAATCAGGAACTGGAAGTACCACATATCATCCATTTTCAATTAAGAAGAGATCTGCGGTGGAATTTAACATTTCAGCGATCGATCGAAACAGTGGGATCACTTATGCACACATCGAAAATAAAGAAAACGGACAATGGAAAAGAATCGATGATACGGTAAAGATCAAGCCAGCATCTTATGATGATGATTTTGTTCATGGATTGACTAAAGGTGAATATCGCCTAGCGATCAAAGCACCGACAACACAGTTAAATGCAGTCTCATATACAAGCAGTTCTAAAAGTAAAAAGGTAGCATATAAGAAATCAAAGGCAAAGAAGATCAAACTGGATGGACAAACATCGAATATATATACAACAGGAGAGAAAACTTCAAGATGGTATAAAATAAGTATTACATCTACAAAGAAGAAAAGAATTCTGAATCTTGGAAAGAACA
>OGIR01000560.1_pt1 | contig 29036 bp, 23 predicted proteins | sample 1571831 | NCBI WGS metagenome assembly OGIR01 (sample SAMEA2582124, study PRJEB24529) | metagenome | biome: Human gut stool | place: China | collected 2011 | reverse complement strand
CAAAGCTTGACGCATTTCTTAGATTTAATGATGCAGAAGTACTTCAGGATAAAGGAAAAGTTACTGCAGCTATTGCAAAGGAATTTGCAGAAAGTGAGTTTGAAAAATACAGGGTTATACAGGATTCACTATATGAAAGTGACTTTGATAAATTGATGAATGATATGGAGAAAGATGGTACTACTCATTAGTACCACAAAACTTGTAGTTGCAGAAACATCGTCCGGAGATTATAATTTTCATAGGTGGACAAGCAAAACGACAGAATATTATTCTGTGAATAGCAAACCAACCTGCAAGCCACCGGAACTACACACAATAATGAAAAAATGCAATGGTACTGGATTGGTACTAAAAATATGTGAAACGAAGAATAACGTGTGGAAAAAGTATAGGTTATCAATACAAAACAGTATAGATAACCACATTAAAATAACCTCAATCAAACCAGACTCTGCGAGTTTGAATAACGGACAGAAATGCCGAAAGCCTGTATTTATGCGGGTTTCCGGCATTCGTTTTATCGAATGGCTCTGGTTTGGCTCTATTTGTGGGGAGAGTAATGCAATGCATAATGAGATATGTATTTTAATTTAATGTTTGGAGGCGGTTAAGTGGATATTTTATTTAAGAATGATGATTTCGTATTTTCGTATAGGGTTGGTGGCATATTGACACACAATGGGAAAATTTTATTACAGCGTCCGAAAAATGATGATTATGCAATTATTGGCGGACATGTAGTAGCGATGGAAACAAGTATGGAAACGCTAAAAAGAGAATTTGAAGAAGAGATTCATGCTAAGATTGAGGTAGATAATTTACTGGCAATTGGTGAAATATATTTTCCATGGGGTAAGAGACCATGCCATCAGATATGTCTTTATTATAATGTTCACTTAGTAGATGATGGTATTCCTTTGGATGGAGTATTTCATGGATATGATGAGCTGGATAATAAGAGAATTGATTTAGATTTCTGTTGGGTTCCGCTAGAGGATTTAAAGAAAGGTACTAAGGTATATCCTTTGGAGTTGATACCATATATTCTTGAGCCGGGGAAAGAAATTGTACACTTTGTTTCAAGGCAAATATAATTATAGAGATTTCAGTGGAGAAAGAAGAATATGTTGGAAGTGAAATTTTATGATTCAATAGACGATTCATTGTTAAAATTTGCGGTAATTATTTCACAGAGTAATGGAAAATGGGTATTTTGTAAGCATAAAGAAAGAGACACATTTGAAGTGCCGGGAGGACACAGAGAAGCAGGCGAAAACACTCTTGAAACAGCTAAAAGGGAGCTACAGGAGGAAACAGGAGCTATTAAGTTTGATATTAAGCCAGTATGTGTATATTCGGTTACAGGAAAGACCAGAGTGAACGATACGGGGGAAGAATCGTTTGGAGGACTTTATTTTGCAGAGATATCGGAATTCGCAAAAGAACTTCATAGTGAGATGGAAAAGGTTGTTCTCATGGATGAGTTGCCAGATAATTGGACGTATCCGTTGATACAGCCTAAACTGATAGAGAAGTATTTGCAGATTGAAAGACAAACTTACAGCAAAATTCAGTTGGCGCAAAGCAAACTATAGAATACATAAAGAAAGTTATAAAACCAGAAATTAATTTGCTTGAAATCCGAAAACTATGCGAAGAAAAAATGTTAGAGTTAGGGGCAGATTCTTTTTGGTATTGGAATGTTGGCGCATTTGTATTTGCAGGTGATGAAACTACTATATCGGTATCATGCAAATCAGGATTGAGAGACTAGAAAAGAGAGAAAAGCAGAAGTTTGGCGATCGAATTCTGCCAGACGGCGATATGTACACAACTCATATGAAATTTATGGAATGGGTGAGAGCATATGACACTGGCAGCGTTGAAATGAGAAGTAAGGCGAAGCATGATGAATGACAGAAATTATTGCACTGTAAGCAGATTGTTCTGGATGGGGCAGCGGATCTGGAAGATAATTTCCAGGCAGTGCAGGCAGCAATAAATTCAGGCAGAATAATAAGAGAAGCAGAAGAAAAAGCTTTAGATAGATAAGAACAATCGGGGGCATTATGGCAAAATTGATAGTACTTAGAGGTAATTCAGGTGTGGTAAGACAACGATTGCGAAAGAATTACAGAAGAGTTTGGGCAGAAACACAATGCTCATCTCACAGGACGTAATCAGAAGGGACATGCTGAGAGTGAAAGACGGGGAGAATACAGAAGCCTTACCTTTGATGAAAGAACTTTTGACATATGGTAGAAAATACTGTAAGATTGTGATATTAGAAGGGATTATGTACGCAGACTGGTATAAGCCGCTATTTGAGCTGGCAGTTTAATTGTATGGCACAAATATATTTGCGTATTATTTTGATTTGCCATTTGAAGAAACACTTAGGAGGCATCAGACAAAGCCAAACTGTAATGAATTTGGCGAGGAAGCAATGTGCAGATGGTGGCGTGATAAGGACTTTTCAGAGGTATTAAATGAACATGTCATTACAGCTGAAAAAGATATACAGACTATTATTAGGGAAATCAATACACAAACATTGGAACATTCCAGACCGTTTGCAATATCCGGTTGTAGAAGAATTATGACCATTGAGAATAAGGCAAATTACGAGAGTATGCCATATGAGGAAGATGTGCTTTATATTTTTTGCCACGGTTATCTGACGCCCAAAGAAGTAAGGTTCCTAAAGCAATTGTGCATGATTGTGCCAAAAGATTGTGAATTTTATCATTGGGGAGATATGGATTTTGGAGGGATCAGTATTTTTCAGTTTATAAAGGAAAAGGTATTTCCAGACCCTAAACCATACAGAATGGATGTAAAAGATTTTGAGGAAGCCTTGGCAAATGGAGCAGGAATACCAATGAAGGATTCTGCAAGAGAAAAACTTGAGAGAAAAGAAGCAGGGCTGCTGACGGGATTGAAAGCTGAGATTCTTAGGACTGGTATGACAATTGAGCAGGAGAGGCTGTTATAGATATGCCTGAGTTATCCGATATTTAATATGGAAAGAAGTGCAATAAATATAAAACAATCAGAACGGAAGGGGATACATATGGAAATCACGAACAATATAAAATACGTAGGTGTTAACGATCATCAGGTGGATTTATTCGAGGGGCAGTATCAGGTTCCGAATGGAATGGCATACAATTCCTACATAATTCTGGATGAGAAAATAGCAGTCATGGATACTGTGGATGGTGCTTTTGCGGAAGAATGGCTGCAAAATGTGGAGCAGGTGCTTGCAGGAAGAAAGCCGGATTATCTGGTAATTCAGCATATGGAGCCAGACCATTCAGCAAGCATTCCTGCTTTCTTGCAGAGATATCCTGAGACGGTAGTTGTCTCGACTGCAATGGGCTTTAAGTATATGGAGCAGTTTTTCCCGGAGATAGAAATTGCTGCTGAGAAGAGAATCATAGCAGCAAACAGTGGAACACTGGAGCTTGGAAGTCATACGTTACATTTTGTATATGCACCTATGGTACACTGGCCGGAGGTTATGATGACATATGAAGCGTCAGAGAAGATTCTTTTTGCAGCAGATGGATTTGGTAAATTTGGTGCGCTGGATGTTGAGGAAGACTGGGTGGATGAAGCCAGACGTTATTATATCGGCATCGTTGGTAAGTATGGAGCGCAGGTGCAGGCTGTTCTGAAAAAGGCGTCAACACTGGATATTCAGACGATTTGTTCTCTTCATGGTCCTGTATTAAAGGACAATCTTGGATTCTATCTGGAGAAATACGATAAATGGTCGTCTTATCAGCCCGAAGAGTCAGGTGTTGTGATTGCTTATGCGTCTGTCTATGGCAATACGAAAAAGGCAGCACAATATCTGGCAGATAAATTATCCAAGAGTGGTCAAAAGACAGTATTGTATGATCTTGCAAGGTGTGATAAGGCTGCTGCTATTGCAGATGCTTTTCGCTATGATAAGCTGGTGCTGGCAGGAATCACGTATAATGGTGATCTGTTCCCCTGTATGCGTGCGTATATCGAAGGTCTGACGGAACGCAGCTATCAGAATCGCAGGGTGGCAGTGATAGAGAATGGAACGTGGGCGCCCATGGCAGCCAAATTAATCAGGGGAATGTTTGAAAAGAGTAAGGATATTGCGTTCACAGATACGAATATAACGATCAAATCAGCAATGAATGCACAGAACAGGGCAGAGCTGGATAAGCTGGCAGCAGAGTTGGGATAACTGGCAATTGACAGGGTAGACTGTAGCGTAGTACAATGTTTGTAAGGGGTAAGGGACACTGAGAAGGTGTCCCTTTTTGCTTTTTGCAGGAGGTAGAATATGAATAGTAAGAGAAAGAATCGTTTGGTAACTTTGTTGACCATCATGGCAGTTGCTGTCTGCTCTGTTTTTGGAAGTCCTATTCAGGCTAAGGCTGCCGCGAGTGATATTGCTGTATTAGATCAGCTGTCTGCGCAGGCACAGTATCCTATTGTCATGAATCTGGGAGCCTATGATGAAGCAACAGGCGGTGTGTTGAATGCGCTGGCTACACAGGCTTTTGCCTCATGGGCATCGGACAATTATATTAATTACGAATACATTTCAATAGATGAAATGCATATAGCGCCTTTTAGCAGCACATTGGCATATGCGGAAATGACAGCACCTTTCACATCATTGTTGACAGAAGTGGCAGCAAGTGAAGATGGGGATACATTGATTGCTGCAATGCAGTATGCACTGATGATCCATTATAGTTATATTTCCAGTGCGAACGAGGCAGTCAGCAAGATTGTGTATGGTTTTCTGTCAGCATCGGACGGAACCTATATAGGGTTTGCAGGAACAGATGAAGATACGACGAATATGGCATATCTGGCTATGTACAGTCTGTTCTATTCGGGACAGCCGATCCTTTATTCTACTGATATTTCTCTGGATGACGGGTTGGATGTCATAAGTGAAGATACTTCATCGAGACAGGCAGATACAAGCGCACAGGCTTCCAATAACAGCAGCAGTACAGCTATGTGCTGGCTGTCGGCTACAGGTTCCAAGTATCACAGTATTAATAACTGTGGCAGAATGAATCCGAATAATGCAAGACAGGTGACGATTGCAGAAGCAGAGCGTCAGGGATACGGAAGATGTAAGAAATGCTGGTAGACATATGCTAAAAACAGAACCGCATTGTCAGTGATATACTGCAATGCGGTCTTTTTGCTATGAACTATATTGTTCCATCTTTTTGCGCCTGATCTACTTCAATGGCAAGTTTCTTGACCTGACCGGAGAGCATAAGCAGGGCAATCAGGTTGGGAACAGCCATCAAGCCATTGAAGGTGTCTGCAATATCCCACAGGAGTCCGAGATTGATTGTAGCACCTACTATGGAGACAAAGGAATAGATTACAAGGAATGGTCTGACTAATTTCTCACCGCCAAGAAATTCAATACAACGGGAGCCGTATAAGCCCCAGCCAATAATCGTACTGAAAGCAAAGCAGCACATGGCGACAGCGGTAAAGATAGATACCCAGCTTCCATAAGTAGAAGTAAAGCCGGAGATGGTCAGTTCAGCACCGGCAGCCTGTCCGTAAGTAATACCTGGTGCAGCCAGGAGGATGACCAGACCGGTCAAAGTACAGATGATAATAGTATCCATGAATACTTCAAAGATACCGAACATTCCCTGATGTACAGCGTTATCAGTATCCGCACATGCATGGGCAATGGAGCCTGTACCGAGTCCGGCTTCATTGGAGAAGATACCGCGGGAGACACCCTTCTTCATACTCAGGAACATGGAGCCGATCACGCCGCCGGTGGCTGCTCTTGGGGAGAAGGCACCGCTGAATATTTCGCTGAATACAGCGGGTACATGTTCAATGTTCATGATAATAACGCCCAGAGCCAGAATTACATATAATACCGCCATGAAAGGAACCAGTTTCTCTGTGACCTGACCGATTCGTTTGATGCCACCTAACAGTACCATTGCTACAAGCGCGGCAATAAAGATGCCGAAGATCAGGTTCGCTTTGTCATTGGTTCCATCAATGATATGGAAGCTCATCAGGGCAGAATTGATGGAAGCAACGATGGTGTTTACCTGTGTGGCGTTGCCTGTACCGAATACAGTCAGCACACCGAATACTGCATAGAGAAACGCCAGAAAATACCACTTTTTAGATAGTCCGTTTTTGATGTAGTACATGGGACCGCCTACATACTCTCCATTGGAGTTCTTCTCGCGGAAATGGATTGCCAGTGTGACTTCTGAGAATTTCGTACACATGCCAAGGAATGCGGAGCACCACATCCAGAAGATTGCACCCGGTCCACCAAGGGCAATCGCACCAGCAACACCTGCGATATTACCGGTTCCTACTGTTCCGGCAAGGGCAGTACAGACCGCCTGAAAAGGACTCATGGAGCCGTCTTTTGCCTGCGTTTTATCAAAAATTTTGCCAACTGTATTTTTCATGGCGACGCCAAATTTGCGAATCTGAATGAATCTTGTGCGGACAGACAAGAGAAGACCTACGCCGATAATACATATCATAGCGGGGACACCCCAGATGAAGCCGTTGACCACTTGGTTGATGCTTGCGATTTTTTCTGCCATTTTTACCGTACCTTTCTGCTGGCTGTTTTGCATACAGCACTTTATCTCATTGCAATGCTAAAGTTTATTGCTCTTATTATGACATGAAATACAGGAATATTACAAGTACTAAAAAGAAACACTATAGGAATTTTGTTTAAAATCCGTTATAGTAATGGTGTGTGAAAATTACTGGAAAGGCAGGTAATGAGTATGGATAAGAACAGAGATTTAAACTGGGCAGTGCTTGGAACCGGCGTGATTGCCAATGAAATGGCACAGGCACTTGTTAAAATGAATAAAAGGCTGTATGCAGTAGCCAATCGTACACATCAAAAAGCTTTGGATTTTGCCGAAAGATATGGTGTGCAGAAGGTATATGATCAGATTGATGAGGTATTTGAAGATGAGGCGGTAGATATTATTTATATTACAAGCCCGCATAATACCCATTATGAATTTATGAAAAAGGCTCTGGAGCATGGCAAGCATATCCTGGTGGAAAAATCCATTACACTAAACAGCAGGGAGCTGGATGAGATGATAGCACTTGCCGCAGAGAAGAAGCTGGTCCTTGCTGAAGCCATGACTATATGGCATATGCCAATTTATAAAAAGCTCTGGGAGATCGTACAGAGTGGGCAATTAGGTAAAGTGCAGATCATAACCATGAATTTTGGCAGCTTTAAGGAATATAATATGTCGAACCGTTTCTTTAGTATGAATCTGGCAGGAGGAGCCATGCTTGATATCGGGGTGTATGCCCTTTCTATCGTCAGAAGCTTCATGGAAGAGAAGCCGGAGGACATTGTCAGTCAGTGGAAAGCATCACCTACAGGTTCTGACGAGCAGGCGACCATCCTGTTAAAGAATAAACAGGAACAGATGGCAACGGTTGCCCTTTCCATGCATTCCAAACAGCCAAAGAGAGCAATGATAAGCTGTGAGAAGGGCTATATCGAGATCATGGAATATCCAAGAGCTGATAAGGCAGTGATTGTAGATGCTGAGAGTGGAGAAAGAACCGAGATAGAGAGCGGTGAGACCGACAATGCCCTTTATTATGAAATGATGGACATGGAGCAGGCGGTAAGAAGCGGGGATGCTTCCAATATGCAGCTACAGTATTCCAAAGATGTTATGGATATTATGACAAAGCTTCGCAAGGACTGGGGCATGAAATACCCTGGAGAACAATGGTAAAAAAATTTTATAAATCTATTTTACCATGTGGTGCTTCTTATGCTACAATATAACGTAGAATTTTAACCAATATAGTAGTGGTAAGTGAGAGGAAACACACATGAGAATAGGTTTTGATAATGACAAGTATCTGAAGATTCAGTCAGAGCATATTAAGGAGCGGATCAGTCAGTTTGGTGATAAGTTATATCTGGAATTTGGTGGTAAACTGTTTGATGATTACCATGCATCCAGAGTTTTGCCGGGATTTCAGCCGGACAGTAAATTACAGATGCTGATGCAGCTTTCTGATGTAGCAGAGATTGTCATTGTAATCAGTGCGGCAGATATTGAAAAGAACAAAGTCAGGGGAGACCTTGGCATCACATATGATGTGGATGTATTGCGTCTGATCAGTGAGTTTGAGAAGAAAGGACTCTATGTAGGCAGCGTTGTCATTACGCAGTTTGCAGGACAGAGTGGTGCAGTCCAGTTCAGGGAAAGACTGGAGAAGAAGAATATTAAGGTATATCAGCATTATATTATTGAGGGATATCCTTCCAATATTCCATTGATCGTAAGTGACAGCGGCTTTGGCAAGAATGATTATATTGAGACGACCAGGCCATTGGTAGTCATTACGGCACCGGGACCGGGCAGCGGTAAGATGGCGACCTGTCTGTCACAGTTATATCATGAGAATCTGCGAGGTATTAAGGCTGGATATGCGAAGTTCGAGACATTCCCTATCTGGAATATTCCTCTGAAACATCCTGTAAATCTGGCTTATGAAGCAGCAACAGCAGATCTGAATGATATCAATATGATCGACCCGTTCCATTTGGAAGCCTATGGCGAGACTACTGTTAATTATAACAGAGATATCGAGATTTACCCTGTGTTAAATGCTATCTTTGAAGGCATCTATGGTGAGAACACATACTACAAATCACCAACTGACATGGGTGTCAATATGGCTGGTAACTGTATTTTTGATGATGAAGCCTGCTGTGAAGCCTCCAAGATGGAGATTATCCGCAGATATTATACCGCTATAAACAAAGTTGCCAAGGAAGAGGCTTCTGAGAATGAAGTCTATAAGATAGAGCTTCTGATGAAACAGGCAAAGATCACGACAGATGATCGTAAGGTTACAGTAGCTGCGAAGAAAAGGGCAGAAGAGCTTGGTGTGGCATGTGCAGCCATTGAACTGGAAGACGGTACAATCATCACGTCTAAGACAACGGATTTTCTGGGAGCATCAGCAGCACTTCTGTTGAATGCATTAAAATATCTGGCTGGAATCGAGCATGATGAGAAGCTGATCAAGCCGGAAGCAATTGAACCGATTCAGGCGCTGAAGGTTAATTTCCTGGGGGGTAAGAACCCAAGACTGCATAGTGATGAGGTATTGATCGCACTGGCACTTACTTCTGTCAGCAGCGAGAATGCCAAGCGTGCTATGGAACAGATTCCAAAGCTGAGGGGTTGTCAGGTGCACACTTCTGTTATGCTTTCAGAAGCTGATTCCAAGACCTTTAAGAGATTGGGAGTAGATCTGACCTGTGAACCGGTAAGAAGTGGATTAAAATTATATTAAGGGAGGAATAAACAATGGCTTGTACAACGATTTTAGTTGGTAAGAAGGCGTCCTATGACGGTTCTACCATGATTGCACGTAATGATGATTCAGCATCAGGACATTTTACAGCGAAGAAGGTGGTTGTCGTGCAGCCACAGGAGCAGCCCATCAAATACAGATCAGAGCTTTCTCATGTAGAGATTGAGCTGCCATCAGATCCTATGAAATATACATGTGTTCCCAATGCCGTGAAAGGTGAGGGGGTATGGGCTGCAAGCGGCGTAAACGCAGCCAATGTTGCCATGACAGCAACAGAAACCATTACTTCTAATCCACGAGTGCTGGGCGCAGACCCGTTAGTGGTATATCAGCCTGCAGCAGATGGCAAAGAGGAAGTTGCAGGAGGAATTGGTGAGGAAGATATCGTATACATCGTACTTCCTTATATTCACAGTGCCAGAGAAGGTGTGAAGAGACTGGGAAGCCTTCTGGAGCAGTATGGTACATATGAAATGAATGGTATTGCTTTTCAGGATGCGGATGAGATATGGTGGCTTGAGACCATAGGCGGTCATCACTGGATTGCCAGACGTGTACCGGATGATGTTTATGTAGTTATGCCGAATCAGCTGGGAATCGATGCTTTTGACCTTGAAGATGCACTTGGAGCACAGAAGGACTATATGTGTTCACCGGATATGAAGGAATTTATTGCAAAGAACCATCTGGATCTGTCAATGGACGGCAGACTCAATCCACGTGACGCATTCGGAAGTCATGATGATTCTGATCATGTATACAATACACCTCGCGCATGGTTCATGCTCCGGTATCTGAACCCTCATACAAAGAAGTGGGATGGCCCTGTATCCGAGTATACACCTTATTCTGATGATCTTCCGTGGTGCATGACACCTGAGAAAAAGATTACGGTAGAGGACGTAAAATATGTGTTATCCTCTCATTATCAGGGAACGCCCTATGATCCTTATGCAGCATACGGAGATAAGTCCATGAGTGGTGCATACCGTTCTATCGGTATCAACCGTAATGACTTTGTGGCAGTGATCCAGATTCGTCCGGATCAGCCCAAGGACAGCAGCATCATTGAATGGGTGGCTTTTGCCTCCAATGCCTTCAATGTACTGGTTCCCTTCTATGCAGATGTGAATGAGATACCAGAATATCTTGGCAATACCACAAGAGAGGTATCTACGGATAACTTCTACTGGTCAAGCAGACTGATTGCGGCAATGGCAGATGCTTCCTACAGAAAATCCATCTTCCATATTGAGCGTTATCAGGAGCAGGTGATGTCCAGGGCACATGAGCTGATCGGACTGTGTGATGCCTCTCTTGCAAAAGAGAGTGATGCAGACAAGAGACTGGAGCTTAAACAAAAGGCAAACCAGGCTCTGGCTGATATGCTTAAAGCCGAGACTGCGTCTACATTGGATAAAGTATTATATGAATTAAGTAATTTGATGAAGAATGCATATTCCAGATCAGATGCCTAGAAAATTTACGGTGGGACTATAGTCCCACCGTTTTCTTATACTTGAAAATCCACTAAAATGTATAAGAAAAGACAATATAATGCATTTTAGTGAATTTTTTTGTATAAATATACTTGATTTTAGCGCATTGATGTGGTAACATATTAATCAGCGCAAGGGAGCGGTATACACGAATACAGTTTCAGTGCGCTCATTTTATAAACACCCATAATTGCGGGGGTGGGAGGTCTGAACAGTTCAGACACAGAATAACTCTAAGGAGGAAATGTTATGAAAAAGATGAAAGCTACATTAGCGATCGCAATGGCTTCCGTTCTGACGATTGGTCTCGTTGGATGCGGCAGCAGTTCAGCACCGGCTGCTACAGAGCAGACAAGTGCTGCAGCAGGCACAGATACGACAGCTTCAGCTGAGGCAACAACTACAGCAAGCGGTTCTGACCTGAACATTATGTTAGAGACACCTGTTGAGTCACTTGACCCACAGCAGGCAACAGATGGTACTTCATTTGAAGTTATCGCAGACTATACAGATGGTCTGATGCAGATGGATGCAGACGGACAGGCAGTACCTGCCCTGGCAGAATCTTATGACCTTTCTGATGACGGACTTACCTATACATTCCACATTCGTAATGATGCTAACTGGAGCAACGGTACTCCTGTTACTGCAGCAGATTTCGTATTTGCATGGCAGAGAGCAGCAGATCCTGAAGTTGCTTCCGAATATTCCTATATGTTAAGTGATATCGGTCAGATCAAGAATGCTGCAGATATCATTGCAGGCAGCAAGGATAAGAGCGAACTTGGTGTTACAGCAGTAGATGATAAGACATTACAGGTAGAATTAAATGTTCCTGTCAGCTACTTCCTGTCACTGATGTATTTCCCTACATTCTATCCTGTAAATGAAGAGTTCTTTACTTCATGCGGTGATACATTTGCAACAAGCCCTGAGACAGTACTTTCCAATGGTGCATTCGTACTTGACTCTTATGAGCCGGCTGCAACAGCTTTCCATTTAACCAAGAATGCTGATTACTATAATGCAGACAGCGTACAGCTTGCAGGTCTGAATTATCAGGTAATTCAGGATTCACAGCAGGCATTGATGAGCTATCAGACAGGTGCTCTGGATACTACTCTTGTAAATGGTGAGCAGGTTGACCAGGTTAAGGATGATCCTGAATTCCAGGCAATCGGTGCAGGTTACTTATGGTATGTATCACCTAACATCAAGAATGTTCCTGAACTTGCCAACTTAAATATCCGTATGGCACTGACAATGGCTATCAATCGTGAAGCTATCACAACAGATGTATTAAAGGATGGTTCCACACCTACATATACAGCAGTTCCCATTGAATTTGCAGCAGGTCCTGATGGATCTGACTTCTCTGGAGATCAGTCCAAGTTCTCTGATGTATGCGCATTTGATGCAGATAAGGCAGCAGAGTACTGGCAGGCAGGTCTGGATGAACTTGGTGTAACAGAGCTTGCACTTGACATGGTTGTAGATGCTGATGATGCACCTCAGAAGGTCGCTCAGGTATTAAAGGAGCAGTGGGAGACAACTCTTCCGGGACTTACAGTTACTCTGACAATTGAGCCTAAGAAACAGAGAGTACAGGATATGCAGGATGGTAACTTCCAGTTAGGACTTACACGTTGGGGACCTGACTACGCTGATCCTATGACTTACCTTGGAATGTGGGTAACAGATAATTCTAACAACTATGGTTTCTGGAGCAATGCAGAATATGATGCTATCATTGATGAGTGTACAACTGGTGATCTGTGTACAGATGCAGAAGGACGCTGGGCTAGACTTTACGATGCTGAGAAGATCGTAATGGACGAAGCAGTTATCTTCCCTCTCTACACACAGTGTAATGCAGAAATGATGTCTTCTAAGGTTACAGGCGTTGAGTTCCACCCGGTTGCTTTGAACCGTGTATATAAGAATGCGGTAAAGGCAGAATAATAGAAATTTGTTAATTGGAACCGCACTAAGGAAGTCTATACCTTGGTGCGGTTTTTGTGCCTGATAAGGCTTAAAAGAGTTTGAACACAGACGGGGAGGCAGAAGGTGAAGAAATATACGATAAAGCGAGTGATTACTTCGCTCTTTACACTTTTGGCGATTTTATTGGTTTTGTTTATACTGATGCAGCTTATGCCGGGTTCTCCATTTAATGATGAGAAATTAAATGCAGACCAGAAGGCAGCCCTTTATGCAAAATATGGTCTGGACCAGCCAATTATCGTACAGTTTTTTAAATATGTAGGCAATATGTTAAAGGGTGATCTGGGCGTTAGTTATAACATTTCCAAGAATACCCCGATTTCACAGTTGATTCAGAGCAGATTACCGATCTCTATCAGAATCGGTGGATTTGCAGTTACAGTAGGTGCAGTGGTAGGATTGATCCTTGGACTGATCGCAGCTCTCAAGCATGATACGATATGGGATACTCTGGCAACGATTATCTCCGTTATTGGTGTATCTGTTCCATCCTATGTATTTGCGCTGGCACTGAGTTATAATTTTGGATTTAAGCTTGGCTGGTTTCCTATGTTATTCTCCCAGCAGGATATCTTTGGTTCCAGTGTATTGCCCAGTATTTCATTGTCCATGTTTACCATGGCATCCATTGCCCGATTTACGAGGAGTGAGATGCTTGAAGTATTGGGAAGCGAATATATGTTATTGGCAGAGAGTAAGGGTATCTCAGGTTCTGCATTGATATTACGTCATGCATTGCGAAATGCGCTGATTCCTATTATCACAGTACTTGCACCGTTGATTGTAGATCTGATGACAGGTTCTCTGGTAGTAGAGAAGATCTTTGCAATTCCCGGCGTAGGAAGTCTGCTTGTAACAGCAATTCAGTCCAATGATTATAACGTAGTTATTGCATTGAGTTTTATTTATTCTGCAATGTATATCGGTATCATGCTGGTAGTGGATATTCTCTACGGTATCATTGATCCGAGAATCCGACTTGCAGGGAAAGGGGAATGATGATGAGCGAGATAAACACACCCTATGTACCTGTAGATGCGGATTTTGTATTAAAAGACAATGCAGGTGCGATTACAATTGATGAGAACTATGCCGCACAGAACTTCTGGAAAGACGTATTGATCCGTTATTTCCGTAAAGTAAGTGCAGTTATTGGTCTTGTGCTGATTATATTGATTACTTTATTTGCAGCAATCGGACCGGGTATGAATGAGTATACATATTCAGGACAGGAATTGAGCCAGAAGAACTTCGCCCCACGTGTGAAGGCACTGGAGAAGTTCGGTATCTTTAACGGTGATGAGTCAATGCGGACCACGACAGGCTCCAAGACCATCAATTATTATGTGGAAAAAGGGCTGGACGATGTAGAATACTGGTTCGGAAGTGATAATTTTGGACGTGACATCTGGACACGTACCTGGGAAGGCGCAAGAGTATCTCTGATTATTGCCATTGCGGCAGCAATCATTGATATGGTCATTGGTATGAGCTATGGTCTGATATCCGGATACTTTGGCGGCAAAGTCGATATCATCATGCAGAGAATCCTGGAGATTGCCAATGGTATCCCCAGACTGGTTATTGTTACACTGCTTCTGCTGGTTCTTCAGCCTGGTATGCTGACTATTATTTTTGCATTGATGCTGACTGAATGGGTAGGTATGAGCCGTATTGCCCGTGCAGAGATGTTGAAGTTAAAGGAGCAGGAATTTGTTCTGGCTTCCAGAACCCTGGGAGCAGGTAACTTCTTTATCATCTTTAAAGAAGTGCTGCCTAATATCATTGGACCGATCATTACACAGGTTATGTTCTCCATTCCTACCGCAATCTTCACAGAGGCATTTTTAAGCTTCGTAGGTCTGGGTATTCCTGTGCCACAGTGTTCCTTAGGTTCCCTGATTTCTGAGGGCTTCAACAGCTTTACAACACATCCGTACCAGATTATTCCACCTATCGTGGTAATGGCATTACTGATGTTGAGCTTCAACCTTGTAGCAGATGGATTAAGAGAAGCACTTGATCCTAAGATGAAAGAAATGTAAGGACGAAAGGAGAAATAAGATGTCAGAAGATAAGAACACAATTCTTCAAATCAAAGATTTGGATATCACCTTTCGTACTACTGCTGGACCAGTCCATGCAATACGGGGTGTTAATATAGACCTGCAAAAAGGAGAAACGGTTGCCATCGTAGGAGAATCCGGTTCCGGTAAATCTGTTACGATGAAGGCTGCCATGGGTATTCTTGCATCCAATGCAACAGTAACAAACGGCAGTATTGAATTCTCCTATCATCATGCTGATGGAACACCGGAGACAGTAGATATTCTCAGCAAAGATAAGAAATGGATACGTAGACATATCAATGGCAAGAGAATTGCCATGGTATTTCAGGACCCGATGACAAGTCTTGATCCTACTATGACAATTGGTAAACAGATCATGGAAGGTATGATCTGGCATTTCAAGACTCCGAAGAAAGAAGCCTGGGCAAAAGCCGTGGAGCTTCTCAAAGAGGTAGGTATTGAAGATGCAGAGAAGAGAATGAAGAATTATCCGCATCAGCTGTCCGGCGGTATGAGACAGAGAGTTGTCATTGCGATTGCACTCTCCTGTAACCCTGATCTGTTGATCTGTGATGAGCCTACAACTGCGCTGGATGTAACCATTCAGGCGAAGATTATAGAACTTATCCGTAGAGTACAGAAGGAGAGAGGTATTTCTGTTATTTATATTACACATGACCTTGGAGTTGTAGCAAAGGTCGCAGACTATGTCAATGTTATGTATGCAGGTAAGATTGTAGAAAAAGGCACGATCAATGAGATATTCTATGATCCCAAGCATCCTTATACATGGGGGCTTCTCTCAGCAATGCCTGATCTGGATACGGATGATGAAAGACTCTATACCATTCCTGGTTCACCGCCAAACCTGCTGCATGAGACACAGGGTGATGCTTTCGCAGCACGTAATAAATATGCGCTGGAGGTAGATGATAAGGCAGACCCTCCTATGTTCAAGGTATCAGATACACATTATGCAGCTACATGGCTGTTAGATCCGAGAGCACCTAAGGTAGAGATGCCGCAGGAGCTGAAGGCTCGATTAGAACGTATGAAGAAGGAGGCTAAGGATTATGGCAGTGAATTATAATGCAAAGCCGCTTCTTACGGTAGATGGCTTGAAACAGTATTTCAAAGTAAGCAGTTCTTTTACAGTACATGCTGTAGAAAATGTGTCTTTTGAAATCTATCCGGGTGAGACTTATGGATTGGTAGGAGAATCCGGTTCCGGTAAATCTACCATTGGCAGAAGTATCATCAGATTATATGACCCAACAGCAGGTAAGATTGTATTCAATGATGTGGATATCAGTGGCAAATTAAGCAGATCTACAAGCCAGATGCTCCGTACACAGATGCAGATGATCTTCCAGGACCCGATGGCTTCCCTGAATCCACGTAAAAAGATAGGTGATATCATTGGAGAAGGTCTGGATATCCATCATATGTATAAGACAAAAGCAGAACGTGAGGAGAAGATCAAGGCGATTCTGGCAAAGGTAGGACTTTCACCAGAGCATGCAACCCGTTATCCTCATCAGTTCTCCGGTGGTCAGAGACAGCGTGTTGGCATCGCAAGGGCATTGATCATGAATCCCAAGCTTATTATTGCAGATGAGTGTATCTCTGCATTGGATGTATCTATTCAGGCACAGGTTGTCAATCTGATGAAGGACATTCAGCAGGAAACAGGTACAGCATATCTGTTTATCGCCCATGATCTGTCTATGGTTAAATATATATCAGACAGAATTGGCGTACTGCATCTGGGACATTTACTGGAGACAGGAACTACAGATGAAATTTTCAATAATCCAATCCATCCATATACCAAGAGCCTGTTGTCTGCGATTCCTGCACCGAACCCGGTTGTAGAGAAGAACAGAACAGCACTTACCTATGATTATAAGACATCGGGTATTGACTATAAGCAGGGAACACAGCACCTCGTAGATGGTACACACTATGTGAAGTGTACTGATGAAGAATTTGCCAAGTGGACGCTATGATGCCTGCGGATTGTTCCAAGGTCTTTGGCATCATATATGTAACAGTTCAGCCGCGCCATTCGCAAAGACGCCTGACGGCGTTTTTCCACTGCTGCGCAGTTAACTTTGTTCATAACCTGGCGCTCATCTCATGACTTATAAAACGATTCCATTCATGCAAGCATGATGTCCTCGTTTTTTAAGCCATGGCTGAACTGTTACTCATATATATTAAATATTTACCCATCATGCGACTGTGATGGGCTTTTTTATGTTATACTATAAATACATTTCACAAATATATGGAAAGGTATGGTGGACAGTATGTGTACAGCGGCAACTTATAGAACGAAAGATTTTTATTTTGGAAGAACACTGGATTATGAATGTAATTATGGAGAGGAAGTAACGATCACTCCCCGCAATTATCCATTTGCTTTCAGACATATGGGAGAGATGAAGTCACATTATGCAATCATTGGTATGGCACATGTAGCAGAGAATTACCCGCTTTATTATGATGCCATTAATGAAAAAGGTCTTGGAATGGCAGGACTTAACTTCGTTGGAAATGCCAAGTATCAGGAAGTAGAACAGGGCAGAGAGAACGTGGCACAGTTTGAATTTATTCCATGGATCTTGTCACAGTGTTCCTCAGTAGCAGAAGCAAAAGAAAAACTTGGCAGGATGAATCTGGTAGGAACTACATTCAATGAGTATTTCCCGGCAGCACAGCTTCACTGGCTGATTGCAGATAAAGAAGAGGCTATTACTGTAGAGTGTATGGCAGATGGATTGCATGTCTATGATAATCCAGTGGGAGTTATGACTAACAATCCGCCTTTTCCTACGCAGATGTTCCTATTGAATAATTATATGGGATTATCCCCCAGACAGCCACAGAATCAGTTCTCGGACAAGCTGCCGCTTAATACCTACAGCAGAGGTATGGGAGCCTTGGGACTGCCCGGAGATCTTTCTTCCGCATCCCGCTTTGCCAAAGTGGCATTTACTAAGATGCATGCCATCTCAGGAGAATCAGAGAATGAAAGTGTGAGCCAGTTCTTCCATATCTTAGGATCTGTAGACCAGCAGAGAGGCTGCTGTGAAGTGGCTGAGGGTAAATATGAGATCACACTGTATACTTCATGCTGCAATGCAGATAAGGGAATCTACTATTATACGACCTATGAAAACCATCAGATTACTGCAGTAGATATGCATAGAGAGAATCTGGATGGCAGTGAGCTTGTGCATTACCCGCTGATTCAGGGTGAACAGATCAGGTGGGTGAACTGATAATTACAATAAGGCTGCTATGCCAGATGGAAAACTCTGCGCAGAACTTCATCTTCTACCAGAATCTGCTTAGCCAGTTCACGATACTGTTCTTCATGAAGATATGTGTGGCGGAAAGGCTTGATAGAAGGTGCAAGATCTATTGCCTGTTTATAGTCTTCTACATTCAGATTCAGGGTGCACACATAATCCCAGAAACCAGTCTGGGTAAAGATGGTGTTGACTCTCTGATAACGATGGTCATGCACACGACTCATCAGGTATGTGGAAATACCGACCTGAATACCATGAAGCTGAGGTGTCTCCAGCATTTTATCCAGAGCATGTGAGATCAGATGCTCACTGCCACTGGTGGGGGCGCTGCTTCCTGCAATTTCATTTGCGATACCGCTCATGGCAAGGGAGTCCAGTAATTCTTTCAGGAACAGGCGGTCATGAATCGTCTCAAAAGGTGTACGCACGAAGCTGTTTACTGCCTTTTTCGCAATCATCATGGCAAAATCATTGACCTGTGCAGCGCCATGCTCTGCTTCAAACTGCCAGTCATAGAGGGATGTGATCTTGGAAACCATATCTCCGATACCAGAGTAGAGGAATTTCTCAGGTGCACTTTTGATTACATCTGTGTCAACAATAATGCCATAAGCCATACGTGCGGGAACAGAGCTGCGCCTTTTATTAATAAGCAGGGAAGCGCTGGCGCTGGAAAAGCCATCACTGGAAGCAGAAGTCGGCACGCTGATGAAGGGAAGCTTACGCAGAAATCCCATATATTTGGCGGCATCAATGACTTTGCCACCGCCCAGACCAATGACCGCCTGTGTGGAATTGGGCAGCGCAAAGGCAATGCGGATGATATCATCTATATCGACTGTATCCAGTTCACAATATTCCAGAACTTCAATTCCTGCATTGTGCAGGGAAGAGAGAACCTTCTGACCGAACATGTCAATCAGACCATTTCCAAAATAAATAACGACTTTCTGTAAATTACTTTCCTGCAGATAAGGTCCTATCTTACTCAAAGCTCCGTCTTCAACTTTTAATATCGTGGGAATTGCAATGTGACTGCTGTTTATTTTTGCCATCTTTATAACGACTCCTCTCAATAACCTGAAACTTTTATAACAAGTCTATTATAAAAGTTTGTTAGATTTTTGGCAACCATTGTTATGCTTTGACAAAATATAAAAGACTTGATTTCTCAGAATATTACGTGTACAATATCTATAACACGTATGGAAAACGTTTTCCATAGAAAAATGGGGTAAAAAAAGTTCAAAACTATGCGGGCTGTATTTTTATCTTGCATAGATATGGACAGAGAGCAAAAGAGAGGTATGGATTAATATGGAGTTTGCAGCAGTTTTTCACAGATCAACAGATAATTATTGCTATGCGCTGGACGATAATCAGCTCATCATTAACCTGAAGACAGGGTATGATGTGAAGATCGTGAATATCATTTATGGAGATCCCTTTGCCAATGGTATCTTAGGTGGAGGCGAGGAATGGACGGGAGAGAAGGCTGGCATTCCTTTTAAGAAGAAATTAAAGAATCAGATATGGTGGACGACTACCATTATTCCACCTTTTAAGAGATTGAAATATTACTTTGAACTGATTACTGATACAGAAAAGTGGTATTATTTCGAGGATGGCTTCGTCAGTGAAGAGCAGATGCAATTAAAAGGCAGAAGCCGTCAGTGCTTTACAATGCCCTGGCTGAATCCGGCGGATGTGAACAGAACCCCTTACTGGGTCAATGAGACTGTCTGGTATCAGATTTTCCCGGACAGATTCTGCAATGGCAATCCGGCAAATGATCCCGAAGGCACGAAGCCTTGGAAATGTGAATCAATCAAGGGACACAGAGATAATTATGGTGGAGATCTGGAGGGCATTACACAGAAACTGGATTATTTACAGGATCTGGGTGTGACAGGGCTGTACCTGACGCCAATTAACGAGTCACCTTCCAATCACAAATATGATACGACAGATTATGAGCGTATCGATCCTCATTTTGGCAATGATGAGGTAATGAAAGAGCTGGTCGCACAGGCACATGAGCGGGGAATTAAGATTATGCTGGATGCGGTGCTCAATCATGCAGGATATTATTTCAAGCCGTGGCAGGATGTATTGGAGAAAGGACCGCAATCACAGTATTATGACTGGTTCATGATTAACCAGTGGCCTCTGGATGATAAATGGCAGGCAGCGAAGAAAGGGCAGCTGTATACCTTTGCCTTTTTCGATGGAATGCCAAAGCTTAATACCAATAACCCAAAAGTCAGAAAGTACCTGGTGGATGTTGTGTGCGGCTGGGTGCGTAAATACGATGTAGATGGGATACGTATTGATGTAGCCAATGAAGTGTCCCATACCTTCTGTAAGGAACTCAGAAGTGCGCTCAAAGCCATAAAACCTGACATTTATATATTGGGAGAAATATGGCATGATGCAATTAACTGGCTTCGCGGGGATGAATATGATGCAGTTATGAATTATCCGCTGGCTGGCAGCATGAAGGATTTCTTTATTGATAAAAGCCTGACAGATGAGGACTTTGAGTGCATGATTAACCGTTGCTATACCAATTATATGCAGCAGACAAATGACGTGCTTTTCAATATGCTGGACTCTCACGATACACAGAGACTTCGCAGTATTGTGTCGGGAATAGATGAATATGATGCGCTGCTGACATTGCTGTTCACCATGCCGGGCAGTGTGTGCATCTACTATGGAACCGAGATTGCCATGGAAGGTGGATATGACCCTGACTGCAGACGTTGTATGCCATGGAATGAGATAGAGCGGGGAGACTATGCATCACAGATATCTTTTATGAAAGAGCTGATTAATCTTAGAAAGACACAGCCTCTTATGAGAGAGCGTAACTTCCACTTCCCGGCTGAATATGAGAATCCGAGAGTCATTCAGTTCGAGAAGATTGGCTGGAGCGAGAAGCTGGAAGTACTGGTCAATGCCAGCGATACTTCAGTAGAACTTCTACACCCACAGCAGGGTGAGATACTCTTCTCACGCAACCTGCACACCACCAAACTTGCCCCCGGCGGTGTCTGCATCCGCTATATTGAGAAAGAAAAATAAGGGCGAGGGGCGAAACCATTCCATTTACATGCATGGCGTTTCGCGGGATATTTTAAGATATCATTTGAAAGTCAGTCTATTTTATTTATAATTCAGGCAGAATATTTCCGTAATAAGCCACACCCGATATAAAAATAGAACTTTAAATCTTTCACATAGTCTAAAATTTATGTTAAACTATACCTGTCTGCATTCTAAGACTTGCAGACAGGTATTTTTAATAATCCAGCGAAACGCCCGGTACGGGGCTGATTGTGAGGATGTTACCATGCATAAGCAGGTACTTTGGCGCGGCCGGTACTTAATGTGCACAGCCGTAAGGCGCATGCACATTTATGTACCGCTGCCAGCGACAAGTAGCGAGAGCGTGCCTGTGTTGCAAGGTAACATCCTCACAATCCCCAGCGCCATTCCCGTTTCCCTGCCCTAGGAGAATATATGATATTAAAGAAACAGATCCCAGAGGACTTCTATAAGTTGTTCCGCACCAGAAATATGGACGCTTATATGATGTTTCTGGCAGCGATATATGAAGAAAACAGTGAATTGTATACAGCACTTGGACTGACCCTTGAGGAAGGACAGGCTATTATCGCGGAAACCATGAGTCGTGGACAGATAGACTGGCAGGAAGATGAAGAAAGTCAGGAAGAAGAGACACAGGATACAGATATGGAGACAGATGCTGTGTACCCCGGAACACCTTCTGCAATACTCAGGCGCCTCATCCGCTGGGGATGGCTGCGCAGTGATTATGATGAGAAACTCAATACCTATATACTTTCTTTTCCAGAGTATAGTCAGATGTATGTGGAACTCTTCGAGAAATTGCAGAAGGAAGATGAGACAGGAGAAAGAGAGAGCATCCTTGCCATTTACAGTGCATTGTTCACCTATCATTCTGATAAAGAGAAAAACAGTGAGATTCTAAAGAGCGCCCTGCGGACATCCAAGAATCTGGAACAGCTGCTTTCCAATATGCAGAATGGTATGAGGACATATTTTGAAGAATTATCCCAGAGTAAGAATTTCATGGAGATTCAGCAGGTGCTGGTAGATGAGATCAATAACAATGACAGTAAGAGATATGCGATTCTTACCACAACAGACAGCTTTTACCGATATAAAGAGGCTGTAAAAGAGCTCATCAGCCAGATTTTAAATGATAATGAGAAACGTAAGATACAGATCATAGAACAGCTGAATGAAGCAGCGCCGGATTCTATGGCGAAGTTCAGACTGGAACAGTCTCTTAATTACTATGAAGAAGCTACGGTAATGGTATACCGCATTGAACGTGAATTTGACATGATCGAGCGCAAGTATAACAGATTGATTGAGCAAAAGGCAGTATTTGCCAGACGCGCACTTGCCAGAATCCGCTTCATTTTCCAGGAAGGAGCCCATGACGAAGACAACATCCCCAAGCTGCTGCGTATTATGGATGCCAGTGAGGACAAGGAGCAGATACTGGATGAGCTGAGCAGCCATATCAGGCTGTCAGCACCGTATAAAGTATATGATGATGACAGTATGTATACCATCAGAGAAGAGAGTGATTCACAGTTCAATCCATTGACAACAGCAGAGCAGGATCAGCACAGAGAAGATGAGATTACCGATTTTGTGCCCAAACCTCTTTATACCAAGAGACAGCTTCACGCATTTCGTGATCAGAATATGAAGGATGGCGCATTTGTCACAACAAAGGAGACAGTATCCTCTATAGAAGATCTGGAGAAAATGATGTTTTTGTGGCAGGAGATTACAGAGAATCAGAGCGATGAGGATGTTGTAAACTTAGGCGGAGAGTTCACCAGCCCGGATGGATATACTTTTTCCGAGCTTACGATTCGAAATATGCATCCTGAGACAGAAGAATGAGCAGATAACAGGTAAACCTGTTATCCCAAATAGCATCAAGAATGCAGTTTTGCACATGGGGGTCTGAATAGTTATTAATTGAGAAAGGCTTGAAATAACAGATGTTAAAATATATGGAAGAATTGTCTCCCGGTGAGGCATCAAATATCAAAAAAACAATACAGGATCTGTTTAAACAGACGTGTATATTGCAGGTAAAATGTGATCCTGTAACCCTGGTACAGAGGGATAATCCCAGATACAGAACCTGTGCCAATCACAGAGAATTTATAGCGGCGTATCTTTCCCTGCTGGATCTGGAGCTGATTCATGATCCACAGGAACAGCTTTTCAGGATTCAGGGCGAGGGTCTGCCAACAGAGCGTATGAATCTGATGACGACACGTATTATGCTGCTTTTAAAGATCATATACAGAGACAGGATTATGGGGGATGGTCTGCGTGCTACGGTGACAAGCCTTCGGGAGATCAGAGAGTACGGAGCCAGTACGAAGCTGATTATCCGTAAGCTTACCAGTCAGGAATGGCAGGATGCACTGACGCTGTTAAAAGTACATCAGATTATCGAATTACCCGGTGCAGTAGGCAATGTAGAAGATGATACGCCAATCTATATATACAGTACGGTCAATATCTTCTGTTCTTCGGTTACGATTGAAGAACTTGTGAAGAAGTATCGTGACAGGACAGAAGCAGCGATAGACGGCACGACAGAATAGGATTACTGTACAATAGCGTATTATATAGAAAGGTTCGGTTAGTAGAATAAGTGAAACAGTCTAAGAAAATATTTACCAGAATGTGCCTGAATAACTGGGGCGGCATTTCTCATAAGATACTGGAATTTAATGAATATGTAAATCTGTTCAGTGGCAAGAGTGGTTCAGGTAAATCCACAGTAATGGATGCCATACAGGTTCTTTTATATGGAAGCTTCTCTCCTAGTTTCCTCAATAAGGCGGCAGATGATGCCAAGAACAGGAGAAGCGTGCTCAGTTACCTGCGCGGGGAGCAGAAGGATGGTACAGCCAATCGTGAGAATGCTGACTTTTGTTCCAACATTGTACTGGAGATAGAGGATACAGGTACGCATAATTACACCTGTGTAGGTGTGGCTTTTGAAGTAAAACACAATGACAGTGAGATCAGGAAGTATGTCTTTTTCAGCCATTCAGGGCAGATACCGGAGTCTGAATATATCAACTCCAAAGGATATGTATACACCAATCAGGAGATTAAGAAGCTGCTGGAAGTAAGGGCGCAGTCAGATTCTAACAAGGGCAGGGATGTAAACCGTACGTATACTTCCAGAGAGGCATATATGGCTGCGCTGTATGATGTGATTCTTGGTTATATTGACGGAACCCGTTTTCAGATTATGGAGAAAAGTGCCATTGCGTTAAAGATGACTAATGGTACAGGTCAGTTTATCAGAGATTACATGTTCCCTAAGAGTGAGAGCAATGTCATAGAGAAGATCAGTGACCAGCTGGGTTCTTATAGAGATATTCAGGATAAGATCAAGGATATGCGCCATAGAATCGAGCTTCTGCAGGAGGTGCGTGAAGCCGGCAGCCGCATGCTTGAAGTCAGTACAGGGATTGCCAAAGCCAATGCAATGATACGTTGTATTGATGTGGTAGAACTACAGGATAAGATCATGTCAGAAGAACAACAGATTGCACAGCACAAGGATGAATTGGACAGACTTGCTCTGGAAATGGAGAAGGACAGAGCCATTTTAAAAGACATTGACGAAGAACTGATTCAGGTAAAAGCGGATCTTCAGGCGAGCGATCTGGGCGCAAAGAAAAATCAGCTGGAGGCACAGAACCAGTTGGCTAAAATGCTCACAGAGAAGAGTAAGCAGTGGCGTAAAATGCTGGAAGGACTGCGCAAGTGGGAAGAGGATGAGGCAATTACAGACTATGTCAGCAACCCTATGCTGCAACGTATTCATGCCTTTTGCAGTGGCAGCATCACAGAACAGCAGTGTAACGACCTGAGACGTAATATCCAGAATACCTTAGTGGATATCGAGGAAACGCTGGAAGAATACAAGGAGCAGAAACGCGAATCTGATAAGGAATTGAAGGAACTGCGGACTCTGGTAGATGACATGAAGAATGACAGGAAGCCGTATTCTGCTATATTAAAGGAAGCAAGAGGCGCATTGGAGCGCAGACTCAGCGACCTTTATGGACGTACCATTAAGGTCTATATCTTTGCAGATATGTTTGATGTCAGGGACAAGGAATGGAAGAACGCTATTGAGGGAAGAATGGGCAGACTCAAGCTTTCTCTTGTGACAGAACCCAGGTATGCCCATGATGCAGCAGTTGCTTTTCGTGAGATGAAGAAATATGAAGAGGTTGACCTGATTAATACGGCTGCAATCGAAAAGAGTCAGCCACAGGCAGAACAAGGCTCCCTCTATGAAGCAGTGGAGACAGGATATTCTTATATTGATGCATGCCTCAAGCGTTATCTGGGCAGAATTATCAAATGTCATGCGACGGAGGAACTGGAACAGGTAAAAGACGGTGTTACACCGGACTGCTATTCCTACAGTAATTATATCTTCCGCCATCTGCGAAAGCGTGATTATGATAAGTACGCATGTATCGGAAGTAAAGTCTCCAAGGCAAGACTGGAGGAATATCAGGCAGAGCTCATGCGTCTTGAAAGTGAGAATGCACAGCAGATGCAGGCGATCAACAGGCTGAGTCAGGCTTCAGCTTTTGAAAGACTGACAGAGGAAGATTCCTATATTATATCTCTCTCCGCTTCCGGTAAGGAGCTGGATAAAGTCATGGGTAAGATCAATGCTCTGAAAAAGGATATAGAAGTATTGGAGCAGGGAAAATATAAGGAATTGCAGGAGCGCAGCAGCAGACTGGAAGAGAAGAAGGAACAGAAACAGACTGAAATTGACCAGAATCAGGGCGTAATCAACAGTATTGAACGCAGGAAAGGTCATTTAGAGGGCGAAATCGAGAATAATAAAAAAACACTGGATGAAAGTCTGATGGGCTATATTCCTAATGCGGAACTGGAAGCAGAAGTGGAGAAGCTTTTAAAGACACGTTCAGGTCAGGCTATCAAGAGTCAGAAGAACAGAGAAATCACAGAGCTTGAAGAGAAGGAGCAGCAGGAACTGGAGAACAGACAGGCTGCAAGAAACCGCTTTAACAGAGAATATCCTTCTGTAGGCTTCAGTGGCGCAGAGAAGAGCAATGATGCATATGTGAATCTGTTGAATGAGTATGAGACAGATTATGAACCGAAGTATGAAAGCGAATTTGAGAAGCAGTGCAATATTATCTATAAGAGCCTTCGGGAAAATGTCATTGCGACCATACATGGTGACATCAATGCTGCTAAACGCCATACGCATGAGATCAACCGTCTGCTTCGTAAAACCAATTTTGCAGACAGCACCTATCAGATCAAAATAGAACCTGCAAAAAATGAGAATGGGCAGTTCTATGAGATGCTGACAGCACCGGAGCTTGACAGCAAGAATGTGGGAAGTGGTGTCATAGATGGACAGATCAGTCTTGGTGAGGATGAATTTTACCAGAAATACGAGAATAAGATCAAGCTTCTGACAGATAAATTCATGCCGATCAAGGATGAAGATGGCTCCCATAGAGAGCAGCGTCTGAAAGAAATGGAGCAGTATGCGGATTACCGTAATTACCTGTCCTTTAGCATGTATGAGCAGGTAACGGATGCACAGGGCAACGTGATCCGTGAGAATTTCGTAGATGAGATGGCAGGACGTGATTCCGGCGGTGAAGGTCAGAACCCGAAGTATGTAGCACTGCTGGCTGGTTTTGCAATGCTTTATATGCAGCAGAGTAACAGGGATTCCAAGATTAAACTGGTGCTGCTGGATGAAGCCTTTTCCAAGATGGATCAGGAGAGAAGTGCTGTCTGCCTGCAATATGCGCGCAAGATGGATTTACAGTTGATTGTCTGTGTACCCGATGAGCGATTGCAGTCACTGATCCGCAATGTAGACTGCGTATATGGCTTTAGAAGATATCATAACCAGATATCCATGATGCATATTGACAAAGGAGATTACCTCAAACTGATGGAGGGAGAGGAAAACGACTAAGGTCGGATGAGAAAAGGGGGAAAAACATGATTGAAATTATGGAATTGGTTTTGAAGCACATTGTAGAAGTGGCGATTCTGTTTTTTGAGTTCGTAGGTGTTATCGTCATTGTTATCTCAGGCTTGAAGGGCGTCTATGCGTATGTTCGCCGTTCACCGGATATGAAGATCACGCTTGCACAGGGACTGGCAATCGGTCTGGAATTCAAGCTGTGCAGTGAGATATTAAAGACTGTTATTGTAAGAGAATGGACAGAAATCGTCACGGTTGCGGGAATCATTGCGCTGAGAGCCGCATTGACATTCCTGATCCATTGGGAGATTAAGGAAGAGAATCATGAAAAAGACAAGCAGTAAGAGAATAGCCGCAGTACTGATATGATGTTCTAATTATTATAGAACAATAAACTTTCTTAAAGAAATATGAATTGTTAGCACTCTCTGTTGACGAGTGCTAACAATGGTGCTATAACATAATCAGAACAAGGGAAGAGAGATAAAAATCAAATCCCTGCTCTAACAGAAACGTATCGTAACAGTGTAGGACATAACCTACGGAGTTTTATATAAGGAGGAATTGATTATGTTGATGCCTAGTATTTTTGGAGAAAATTTATTTGATGATTTTATGGATGGTTTTGCTTTCCCGACAGCTAATTGGAATTATGCGAAGAACACAGCCAATGTAATGAAGACAGATATCAAGGAAAATGACAAAGGTTATGAACTTGATGTTGATCTTCCGGGATATAAGAAAGAAGATGTTAAGGCTGAACTGAAGGATGGATATCTGACAATCAGCGCATCCAATGATAATACGAAGGAAGAGAAAGACGAAGACGGCAAATACATCCGTAAGGAACGTTATACCGGCTCTGTCAGCAGAAGCTTCTATGTTGGCAAGTATGTTACGGAAGAAGATATTCATGCAAAATTTGAAAATGGTATCTTGAAATTGTCCGTACCTAAGGTAGATGCACCAAAGGTAGAAGAGAATAAGTACATTTCCATTGAAGGATAAGGATAATGATTTCTACCCCCCGCAGATTTTCCCCTGCGGGGGGATTTTTTTGATATAAAAAGAACGTATGTTTAACAAAAATCATAGTAAAATAAGCGTATATACTTATAACACATATTCCATAAAAAATGATATGCTATGTAATACATGCATTTTGCATAAAAAAGGAGCATTCCTGTTAAGTAACAAATAACCGGTTTGCAAAAAATGAGTGCCACCCATAGAATAATGATTGTTAACTGGCAGGTTAATTAATCATCGTTCAAAGGAGACACCCACAAATGAATTATAAGCAGAATGAAAAAATCAATCAAGTAAAAGAATCAACTTTGGTAGTCGGAATCGATATCGGAAGTACAACACAGTACGCCAGGGCATTTGACTGGAGAGGCATTGAGCTTGGAAAAGTCTTTACATTTAGCAACAGCAGAGAAGGTTTTGAATCTTTCAAAGCATGGATGCAGCATTTGCAGGACAAGTACAGAAAGTCAGATGTGATCGTAGGTATCGAGCCGACAGGTCATTACTGGTTTGACCTCGGCGCTTATCTTGAGGATGAGGGCATCCTCTTGGTTATGGTTAACCCTTATGCGGTAAAGCAGACCAAGGAACTGGATGACAACAG
>OGIR01000558.1_pt1 | contig 29187 bp, 51 predicted proteins | sample 1571831 | NCBI WGS metagenome assembly OGIR01 (sample SAMEA2582124, study PRJEB24529) | metagenome | biome: Human gut stool | place: China | collected 2011 | reverse complement strand
TTCATTTGTTTCCCTTATTCTGTCTGTAAGGTTTTTTGCTTTTTCTGCTATATTGTTAAAAGTATCTCCATACTTTTTAGACTGTTCCTCTCCAAATTTAGCAAGCTCTAAGTCTATAAAAGTGCTATCCAACTTATTAGCAAGTAATGTGATTGAAAGAGGAATTGCAATAGACCATGTAATGCCAGATTCTAATACAGATGCAATCGCAGTATTTATTACACTTTTTAGCTTTTCTGCTATAGACGCACCAAGACCAGTAAATTTCAGCAGCAATACAGATGTTGTAATTGCTGTTTCAATAGGTGCTGCGCTGAATATTCCTATATAGGTTTCAATTCCGGCATTGATAGCCTGCCATATTACTTGACCTACCCTAGACAAAATTCCTTTAAAATCTATCTTCGATATAAAATCTCCTATTTTGTAACCGATATAAGACCATTTTACTTTTTTAAGGAACGTAATCATTGTATCTAACAAGCCGTTAGCCCATGTATTGATAGTGTGCGCCAGTAATCCAAAATCAAAATTTCTAAAGAAAGAGTTTACCCCCTCTGCTATTGATTCTCCGAAATTTTTCCAGTCAAATGTAGTACCAAATGAATCAAGGAAATGTAATGCTGTATTTAAGGAATTTGCTATTGTTTTTCCGACATTACTAAATAATCTAGGAGATATAAGACCATTAAGGAAATTCGCAAGACCTTTTCCAAAATTATCAGCCTTTTTATAGATTTTATTCCAGTCCACATTGTCCATAGCCTTGTTAAGAGCCGCATTAATGGTCTTTCCTAATCCCTCTAAGCTCTTAATACCACTCTCATAACCTTTAAAAATGGTATCTACCTGTACCAGACCGCCTTGTGTCTTATCTACTCTGCCTGCTCCTGCACTGCCGCCACTACCTTTGTTGTCTTTGTCCTCTGAAACAACATTCAATTCATCAATTCCAAGAAGATTTGTTTTTAATTTCTTAGCATTGTCTGCGGCGTCTCCTGTAGCATCTGAAAAATCGCCCATTCCATCAGCCCAGTCTTCCGCTACACCGCCTGCCGATACCTCATACTGCCAACCGAATATTGAACCTAAAGCATTTGTAACAGTCTCCGCAAACGAAATAACATGCACCATTACTTGGTTCAGTGTTCTTATAAATGGCTTGAATGCATTGATTAAAGCACCGCCAATAATGGACGCTAACTGCTGGAATGACTGTGTAAGAACAGTAATTTGGTTGTGCCATGTGTCTGCCGTCCTTGCAAAATCGCCTTGTGCGGCGGCTGTATTCTGCATGACATACTGGTATCGCAACATAGCCTTTTGTGCCTGTGTCATTGATGTAATATCAGCATCTAATCCCTGTTTCAACGCCCATTCTTTCAAGGTTGCCTGTGTTAAATCAAGACCATATTTCCTTAAAGGCTCTGTCTCTCCTGTGAAAATAGCCTGTAAATTCCTTGCAACATCCGTCTGTGACATATCATAGAAAGATGCCATATCTGCGGTCAGTTTTGTTAATTCCAAAGACATATTCGCCATGTTTTTCTGTGAGAATCCCATGGCAACGCCCATAGCTTGAAATCGGCTTGCTACCTGTTTTGCCATCAGCTCTGACATACCAAAGTCCTGTATAGAGGTCTTTGAAAAGTCCTGTATCAGTTTTTCGTAATTTCCGAATGTCGTCCTTACAACGTTTTCTACTTCCGTCAATGAGGATGATATGTCGATTGCATCACGTATCTTTCCAAAAGCTCTGAATATTAACCAGTAAGAAGCGTACAGTTTACCAAATGCAGAAGCTAAAGAAAAGCTACTTGTCTTTGCTGTTTTCGCTGATTTACTGAATATATTCAAGCTACTTGCAAGCGAATTAGCCGCACGACCACTGGAAGTACCTGTTCTTGCAAGTTTAGCCAGTGCATTTGTCATGTCAATAATGTTTCTATTGACTGTAGGTGCTTTGGATAGAGTTGTCATAAGGCTGTTCATAGCTGTAGCAAGTTTAGGGATATTCTCAATAGCTTTGGTCGAGGACTTATAACCTAACTGTGATATCCCCTTTGCAAGCTCCGATATCTGCGTATATGCACCGCTACTGGCTTGAATATTACCAAAAGCCTTACTAAGCTGATTCATGGAAGATGCCGCCCTGTTCATACTGGCAGTATCAATGGTGGACAGCTTTTCTATGCCCTTTGCAAGCCTTGTAAAATCTGCTGTCTTAACATTGTTCATGGACTGCATGGATTTAGCAAGTCTGTCAACGCCATTAGAAAGACCAGTAAGACTGCCGCTATTGATTCTGCTTAAAGACGTAGACAGTGTATCTAACTTAGTAATCAGCTTGTCAATCGCATTATTTGCTTTTGTCGCTTTAGCTTGTATCTGAATCTCCAAAGAATCAATCTCTGCCATATTGCACCTACTTCCAATTGTTAAAAGTCAGTGACTATCTTCAACCGATAGCCAGTAAAAAGGGCAGTAGACTATGACCTCTACCGCCCCTGTGTTATCTTTTCAGATATTCTCTTGTTACTTTTCCTGCCTTGCAATCTACCGTGATTCCTACACGTTTTTGGAAAACTCCAATTGCACTGGCTGTATCATTTCCTAAGATGCCGTCAATATTGCTCTTACCTTTTGCATTTGTGGCAGGCAGGCACTTATGATAGATAAGTTCCGTCTGTAGCCACTTCACATCATCCCCACGCATACATGGTACTTTCTTGTAAAGGATTCTCGTAGGCTCTGCATATGGGTTATTGTGCGTGTCGTAGACGGTCTGTAATTCGTTTAATTCACGATACCATACATTCATATCAACATTGCCATTAACGCCGCTTACAGCTCCTTTAGACGTGTACTGCCACCCTATCAAACTATCAATCTGTGGCTGATATTTCATGTCCATATTTCCAGTGTTCTTACCGTATGCCGCAATCCACAACGGACATTTAAGCGTACCATACGGTTTAATATAGGAATTGTAGAAAGACTTTCCAGTATACACACCGAATGCAAGACCATAACTTCTGATAACATCACCGTAAGCGTTGACAATGTCAATCAGCTTGCTTCTAAGTCCTTTCTGGCAGTTGTCCTCAACGTCTAGCCATACCATTGTCTCACGACCATTAAGCACTTCTGCTACTTTCCTTGCATCATTTCTAGCCTTTGTAACTGTTGTCGCATAGCTGTAGTTGTAAACGCCCTGTATCGTCAATCCGTTTGCTTTACAGCCTGTCCAGTTAGCTTCAAACTGCTTATCACGGTTCAAGTCCTTACGGATGATTTTAAGGATGGCAAACTGGATGCCGCCTGTCTTGACTTTTGTCCAGTCAATAGTGCCCTGATATGCCGATACATCTATACCGATATAACTCATTTTTTATCATTCCTTTTCAAATGGTTTGGGTAAATGACGCTGTTGTGCGTTTGCAATCCACATTTGCTCTGCCAGTAAAGCCTTACGAATTTTTGTATCGTAATCCTCCTCTTTTCTGTATCTATCAGCAGCATGTTTTATATACTCTGTCTTTGCTTTTTTACCATTCAAGCAATGTTCAATAGAATAAGTCATAGCAGAAATGAAGTAATCTCTGCACCAACGCCATATATCATTTTCACGTTTTTGGTCTTCCAACTCATAAGCTAACTCATATGGATGTAAGTCTGTCGGACAAGACCAGTCTATATCATATACCGTGAGTCCATACCCCTTAGTTACAGCAAGCCAATAAGGACGTATTTCCTCACAGTATAATTTCCATGTTAATTCTCGGCTTTCTCCTTGCTGTCCGAGTTCGCCTGTGCTTTCTCCACTTCCTTCTCGAACAATTTCTTTAAAAAACCATTAGCCGTTAATTCCTCCTGCAATTCTGTATAAAAGTCTGTGATATCTACATCACCAGTGTCTACATAATCTCCTACAAGAGAGAATGCCTTTTCCTTTGCTTCTTCATAGCCGTCATTTGTGTCAAGATTGTAGCCAAACTCATCAGAATGAAATTTCTGCAAACCAATCAAAACAACATCAGGAAGAAATAAAAGCATATCCTCAATCTGCTCTAAATTGTTTTCTGCCCCATTATTCATTCCTACAGCCATTTTTGCAAATCTTGAAAGAAGTCTTGATTTAACTGTTGGAATATAAACAAACTGTATTGTGTACTCTTTATCTTTTACTTTAATTTTCATCATATCTATTCCCTTTCCCTTACTATTAGTAAGAAAGGGGGCAGTCCTAAGACCGCCCCTACTCAATTTTACGCTGTTGCTACTGTAAATGTACCGTCCTTGTTGCCTGTAATTGTGTATTCATCCGTACACTCAATTGCGGTTGTATTAGGAATAACAGTAACAGTCATTTCCAAAATCTCATCATTACCGCCTACATCATTAGGTGTGGCAATAGCCTGACCTACATATGCATACTTGGCAACTCCTCCTACTCCATCTGTTCCGTACAAATGGAAAATATCAAGTTTCTTTCCTGCAAGCGTATTTACATCCTGCAAGTACTTCTTTTCAAGGTTTCCTGTTATTTCTCTTGCGTCCGCTGTCTTAATACCCATTTCAAATGTCTGTGTATCATCCTCTAATGTAGTGGACTCTACAGTGTTAGGTACAGAAACAGGCGAAGGAATAGTTTTTGCTCTAACAAGCAATTTGTACGAACCAGCAAAATCCGTTGATGGCTCTGTATGCTCTTTATAAATTACTCTGGCAAGATAACTTGTTGATGCCATATATACCGTCCTTTCTACCACTAATTAATGTGGTCAGTGACACACCCTGTTGTGTGCCAGTTAATAGTTATTGTAATGGGTCAAGCGAACCGATTGTTCGTGTAGCCCTAAATGTAGCAGTCCTTATTTTATTCGTAATCGTATAAACAGGATTGCTTATTTCAAACCGCTTCCATTTGAAAAAATTGATTGCAGTTGCGGTCATATTAACTAATGCTTCTCTATCAGACTGGCTTTCGCCTTGATAGTTTATCGTTATCTGAAACGTGGGTCTTATAGCATTGATAGTATCTCCTGCAATATCCTGTCCTACCTCAACTGCGCCTATCTGACGCATAAGAACTGTTGGAAACTTTGGTGTTCCTGTGACTGCTTCATCCTGCGTGATGTACAGATTTTTGTACTTACTGCCATATGCAAGTTTCATCTCATGAGAGAACATATTGAAAATCTGGTCTGGCAATCGTAACGCCCATGAATTATCAATCACTGCCGAACACCTCCTTTGCAGTTTCAAGAATTATTTTCCTAAGTTCAATAGCCGTGTAGTACATGAATGGTCTGCTAGGCATACCTTCCGTAAACCACCATTGACCGTTATCGTCACGGTAAAACCATCCGTAGCGTCCGTCTGCTAACTGTCTTATAGTCTTACCGCTTGCATATTCCCATGTAACACCGTCTGGTAGTTCTCCTGGATATGGTGATTCCTGTCCTACAATTCCTGTTCCAAACTCTACGAACAATGCGTGATCTGTTCCTGCCACAACCGCATATATCCCACCGCCTTGCACATCTTTTATGTGTTCAGCGTGTATACTTGAATTAAGTTCGTATGTGAATATTGCATCAAGCGAAGCAACATATGTCTGTGCAATCTCTACGCCCTTTTCAGCAAGTTTTTCAGCTAACAGCCTACATTTATACTCTAATGAATTTTGATAGCTCCTAAGTTCTTGTATAGCGTTCTGTATTGATTTCTGGGATAATTCCATCTTGATAACTTTTCTTGCCATATCAGCACCTACTTAACAACTTTCTGCAATAAAAAAAGGTCTGCGGTCAGACCCTCATCAGCTACGCCCTTTACAACATAGTCTGCGCTATCTTCGTCTGAAAGTCCGTTATTTTTCAATGTGACTTCGGACTTTTTCCAGATAACGTCTCCTGCTTTAATTGGCAGATAGCCTTTATCAGTGCAAATCTGTACATAGGACGTGCTATCGTCAATACCGAACTGCTTTACCAGTACTTCACTCAATTTATTTGAGATGTTGGCGTAAAAAGTAACTGGTTCTGCGAATCCGCTGACTTCCTGTGTCTTAGGAATCGGATTGCCCTGTGAATCAAGGTATGGAATAAAAGTACCACTGGAATCCGTATATCCCTCATAGACAGGATTTCCATCCTCATCAGTAACAGGGATTGTAACTGATTCTACTTGCAAGGCGTATTTCATTTTCTGCTTATTAATATCAAGCATTTTTCTTTACCTGTTTATAAATCTGATTGACGCCTGTGCTTGATAATCCGGACACAATTCCTACTGCGATTGCATTAAGAATGTCATTTGCCGGAAAATCTGGAATTACATACATTCCAACAATACCTAAGATACCGCCTGCAATGCCTACGATTATAGGAATGTAATTATCCTTAATGTGTGGGATTGCTTTAGCTCCTAAGCCTATCAGATATGTAATTACAACGATTGCAACTACTGTTGATACTGATGTTATATCCATTTTAATCCTTACCTCCATTCTTTAAGTGAATTTCCTGTATTTCGTTATACATTTTGGTTACCATACCATTACCGCCCAATGCGTGATATGCGTTATACATTTCAACAAAATTGTCATACGCATAAGATGGTATTTCGCCAAGTTTCATATACTTATCGTGATATTCGATAAGCTGTACTCGCAAAAGTAACATTGTACCTTTACTATTGGCGTCTTTGTCTTTTTTCTGTTGCTTCAGAAGCCAAACTATATAACCAAGCAATATTGGTAACGCTATGGTGTAAGTCTGTAATAAAATTTCTTTCATTTTATATCTCCTGCAATTTAATACAGGCACACTGCCCTCCACCTCTTACTGTGTGCCGCCTACAACCATATTGCCGACATCAGCAATATGGTCATGCACAATCTTCTTATATAATCTTAACAAACGGATATACACCAGTAAGAAGCGTACTTCTGTCTACCCATTTACGGCTTACTGCACCGTTTTCTGTATAAGACTCCATGTACGCTTCTCCTGCCTGTGAACGGTCATAAACCGTTAGGTTAATGATTGTGTCCTCAAATTGCTTCAAGTCGTTGTCAATCTGTTCCTGCGTATAGGTCTTAGGGTACATCCGCTTGTTGATTACCTCATTGGTACACTGCTTTATAAGAAGCTCTAACCTTGGGTTATCTTCCTTATGGTCGAATACAGTAACATCAGACGTAACGCCTGTATCTGGGTCTGTGACCTCTTCAATATGAAATTGTCCTAATCTGATTTTTACTTGTTGTAAAATACTGTATTCTTCCATGGCAACCCCTTATAAGCTCATCAATTCAATAAGCATTTTCTTTAAATCCTCACCGCTAAAGGAATCGGCATTTTGAATTCCTTTTTCTCCTGCTAACTTCTGCAAGTCTGCAGTTCTCATGCGGTTAATGTCTGTCTTTGTATATGGCTGATTTTCTGTTTTAACTTCCTTATCAGCATTTCCGTCTGGCACTTCTGTTCCTGCTGGATACCAAACACCGTTTTTATTTACGATATACGGATACTTCATCCCCGATACCTCCTACTAAGCAGAATGTACTTCGATCACAAATGTTGAATCCATATTCTCATAAGAAGGAAGCACGATTTCTGAAGCTGTAACAGATGTAATTGCGGGAGGACCGTATTCAACTTTCTTAGCAATTGCAATTCCCATACCATACATAGAAACATCTACATCAGCAACCTGTGAAGCTGTTCTTTCTTCTGGAGTAGTTCCAAACCAAGTATTGCCAAGAGAACCACTTGGTAGTAACGTAACCTTATTATCAGGGTAGAAATACTGTTCGTTTCCCTCATCGTCAATGTACATCTTGTCGTAAAGAACAATAGTAAGTTTTGTTCTTGATTTTGTGATAGAGACAACATTATCATCTGTAAGCTCAATGTTTGCCGTTAAGTTCTGCGCAAGAATAGCATTTTTGACCTGTGCATTTTCTAACAGATAATTAAATGTGTTAGAGTTCATAAGCGCATAGGAAGCAATCTTTCCTAATTTTGCAAGTTCTTTTCTTGCATTATTAAGATCAGTGAGTGGCTTAGAATTTGTAGTATCGCTCCACATAGCCGTGTCCTGCAATTTTAAGTAATGCTTCTTTGTGTATTCTCCGTTAGGGTCATAATCATACTCATACTTAACACCGTCAGATTCAATACCGATTGTAGGATGTCCATTTGTTGTTGAGAGAAGAGACATTCTCATTCTTTCTGGCACGACTTCCGCTCCGCTCACAAGAGTATTAGTGTCATCATAAATACTCTGCAATACACCCTGCAAATACGGATCGTTTTCATCTTTGATTCTATCAATTTCCTGTGCATCCTCTTCTGTGACAATCATCTGTTCACGGAAAAATGCCATCTGTGTTTTTTCTGTCTTTAATCCGCCCCTTGCTCTGATTGTTGGCAGCGCATCAAAATTAGACGGTTTCAGTGATACAGGAAGTCCCTTGTGTGTCTTAATCCACTTTAAATCAAGACCTGACTTTTTCTTCTCTGGAAACCACTGTAAACCAAGATAAGGAATTGTATTGCTTGCGTTTTCTGTAGCCGCAAGTGCAATAGCCTTTGTATTTACTACTTCATTTACTAGCATTATTTTTACCTCCTGTTAATTATTCAAAAACAATCATTGGCAATGCCGCTTTTGCAACTGCCGCAATTTCAACGCCTGAATGTGTCTGCGCAATTGTTTTGTCAATATATGCCTTTTTAAGCAACGTTCCCTGTGGTCTATCTTCTGTAACATCATGTAATAAGATTCCCACTACTGTAGCCGTGTTATCTGCTACTCCTGTAGAACCGATAGGGGTTCCTGCTTTTACAACCTTTTTACCGTTTGCCAGTTTTGTATCAACGCTTGTAAAATCAAGTGTCATAGGGATTCCTTCAAACGGCTTTCTTTTTAAGATTTCAACATCGCCAGCGTATGTTGTCTGCTCAAACTGCATCATCTTAGTTACCTCCTACATAGTGTGATAAAATATCATTGTTCTGTTTCTGACCGCCGTATAACTTTTCAACAAGTTTTTCAGCAGTAGTCTTATTTTCATTTTCTTTGCCAGCAGTACCGCCACCAGGATTAGTAGAATTGTTTGCGATCTCCTGTTCTTTAGCTTGTGCCGCCGCAGTTTCTTTGTCAGAAATAATTTTTCCAAGAGCATCATAATCCATAGTGCCGTCATCCTTAATAATCTGTGCCGCCTGTTCAGCACTTACATTAAATTTAGATGCCGCATTGCTACGCTGTGTTGAAATTGCCTGTGTCTTTTCCAGTTCTGCAATTCTTGCATTCGCTTTTTCAAGGTTTTTATTTGCCTGCTCAACCTCTGAAAGATTTCCAGCTTCCAATTCATCCAGCTTTTTCTGCAATTCATCCGCATTATCAGCCTTTTCCTTATACTGGTTAGCCTTATTTTTTTCCTTTGCAACCTCTGAATTATTCTGATTTAGCAGATTAGTGATCTGTTCGTCTGTTGCATCTGGAAAAAGTTTCAAAACATCGTCTCTTGTCATAAATTACCTCCGTAAACTCACGCTTTTGTTACCGCAGGTCGCTCCTGCTGAGTCTCTCCTATTTACCGCATAGGTGCAATTTTATAAAATAAAAACAACTACTGATTATTCCTCGGTAGTTGCCTTATTCTGCTCATTATTCAATTTTTTCATTACTTCCTGTGCTTTCTTCTCTTCTTCCTCGACATTATCAATCGTTTTCCATAATGCATCAAAGTAAGGCTTAGAAAGCGTATATGTCTTTTCTGCATCTCCCCACAGTCCAACTGTTTTAACTGCTACAAGAGGATTTATGCCTGCCTGCAATAACTGGTACAGCGTCTGTGCCTTGGTATACATATTATCCTGTGGACTATGATTAATCTGCACGTCAAAGTCTCTTATTGTCAGTCCTAAGTCCTCTTTCTTGATTCTTATGGCATTTAGGACTAACTTTGCAAGTCGTTTCTCGGCTGTCTTTACTAATGGGTCTTTCAACTTTGCTCGGGATTTTGAAAAATCCCATCCATTACGCAATTCTACAGCGCCCTGCGTGTCTCCACCTGTATTACTTTGCTTATTCGGTATTCCCAGGATAGAAAGTGCATTATCCAGTAAATCTTCCTTTGCAACTTGGCACTGCGTCTGGTTAAGTTCCTGCGTCATTAGATCAACATCAGACTTGTTATCCTTGTTGATAGACTTTACTACAAACGCACGATTCATTTTCATTTTAGAGAATGTCTCTTCGTCAATTTCGCAATTCACAAACTTAAAGAATGACTGTATAAACTGGTCTACACCGTCCATTCTGTCAGACTGCATATTGTTTACTGCGTCCTGTAAGTCTATTATAAGTTCTATATCTGATAATCTTGAATGGTTGTTAGGGTATTCCACTATAGGAATACTGCCAAAAGCGTGTAATTTCCAGTTCTGTACCTTGCTGTTGACAATCTGGCATTCGTATGTGTCTGCATAGCACTGCTTATAACACTTACCGTCTGCGTCCTTTAATTCCTGTACTGCAAGAATCGGTTCTTCCGTAGAACGGTTATAAATGATAAACGTGTTCAATGGGTTAGGTACAACAATTCTGAATGGTATATCTCCATTGGCAAACTGTATAGCCTTAAATGATGTGCCAACTGCTGATTGCCATTCTCCTGCCTGTATATCTTTTTCCTGCTTATTTGCGTCAACAAGATAATCATTCAACTCATCAACTGCGTTGTTGATTCTACCGTCGTCCTTGCGGCTGATAAACTGTACAGGCTCGCCATAGGTCTGACCAACTTTGAATTGAACCCATTCGTAACAATGGTTTTCACAAATTCTATTAGTTATGTCCTCATTGGATATCTTTACTCGATATCTTATAGGTTGGTCACCCTTATAGTAATTCCACAGATATTCGATAGCCGCCTTATTGAAGTAAAAAGCACCTATGCACTCTCCAATGACTTTAACAATGTTATCTGGAGTGATAGTTTCAACATCCGTATATGCAATTTTACGTCCGTATACGCCCCTTACTAACTCTTGAAAAGTCCTGTTGTTCATAACTGCTCCTTAAACAAATGATACGCCGCTTGATGTGGCTCTCTGTGGTAATCTCTTCGCTTCTGTCTCTCCTGTGTCATAGTGGTATATGATTCTCTTTTCACATTTGCGGCACTTACAGATTGTATTTGTCTGTGACCGCATATCATGTCTACCTACCGTTCTATGACATATAGGGCAGTATATTGTTTTTGATTCTATCAAGATAAATCCCCCTTTTATGCATTAAAAAAGCACCGTCATGAAAACGATGCCTTTTTGAGAGAGGTGTGAAAACTTATTGATTTGGTCTTTAACCATTTTAATGATACCACGCTGTATATAGGACATTCTAGGACAACATCATGATTCAATATACTGTTCACCGTATTTTTTTTCAAATTCCTTTAATGCCCTGCCGTGAAGCCTTGTAATATTCCTAAAAGAGTAATTCATTTCAGTTGCTATTACTTCAAAAGTCTTTTTCTCAATATATCTGGCAAACAGAATATTATATACATTTTCATCATCCATGCTGTCAATTTGACTTATGATTACATTTTTCTTTTCAACGTAACCGTCTATCATTCTATCCAGTTCTTTTTCCATTTCATCTATTTTAGAAAATGTAACTCCCATTCTGTCTGGGTCAGGGGAAGTTTTTACACGTTCATCATTCTGTATAGCAGTAACATTGCACGCCATTTCCCTTAATTGCTGTATTTCCACCAACTTATTATTAATCATCCTGTTAAGTCTGCTTATTTGGTTAAGATATTCTCTTGTCTGCATAATTAATACCTCCTAAATGGGTTGTGGACTGCTTCGACTTTTGCTGATACTCCTGTACGCATTTCATTTTCAAATAATGCAACTGAATCCGGTGCATCATCATGCTTTACTTTTCCGCTTCGTGTTATTGTGGTAAGTTCTTTCATAAACTTGTAATACTGACTCTGCCTGTCCATTTTCTTAAAATCTCTGAAATAATAGTCACGAATAATATTGTCTCTGGCGTTTTCCATTCTGGTTATCTTGTTAGTACAGTTGAATTTAAACCTTGCACTGCATCTTCCACCCAGTTCTTTTACAATCTCCATTACATCACGTCCGAAATATTCTCCTGCACTGTTGCTTTCAAATGTGACAGTCTTTACATTGTGTTTAACAAGCATATTTGCGCACTCTGGCTTTGTAAATTGCGTTCCTGCGTTGTCAAATACAACATCTACTATGTAAACCTCATTTCCGTATACATAACCGATAGGCATTGAGCAACTGTCTTCTCCCTTATCTGCGCTATCGCAAGCCGCCATGATTGCATCTGGTTCTCTGTCAATTGGTAATTCTTCAAAGTAATTAAGCTCTTTTTCAGCAAACATTCGCCCTTTTGCTTCAAATGGTTCTTGTTGGAACTCTGCCGCCCACGTTTCTTCCGAAACAAGTTTTCTTTCCTTTTGGTAGTAAACGGTTGTGAATATCTTCCGCAATCCCTTTTTATCTTTTCGATAAATCTCCCAATTGCTTTCATCTGTGATCGGGTCAAGCGCCGGAATCGCAACTTCTTTCCATCTCCACTCCAATTCATCAGCTTTATTTTGCAAAGCCGTAATTGGGTCATACAGACTGTATTTAGTTCCCTGTATAATAATAGGCGTACCCTCTAATCTACGTCCAAGTACATCATCCGTAACCTTTTCGCAAAGGAACTCCAGGCGGTCACGATTCCTTGCTTCTTCGTGGTTTTTTACGCAGTCATCAATGTATACAAGAACATTAGCTTCTGTACATCCTACAATGGCACCGTCTATAGGTCTACAAGTGAATGTCGGGAATATATTTTTCTTTTTAAGGTCTATTGAAAGATTTTCAGCACTCTTGTAATTTTCTCCTATCTTCATCGCTTCTGGAAATACGCTTAAAAATCGTTGATAAGTGCTTTCTGTTTCAAAGCCTTGCAACAAACCGCCATAAAATCGCTTAACAAGTCCTTCTCCTTTACCAACGCCAAATATACTGCCATCCGGGTCACGACCGCCCATCATCATAGCAAGTCGCAATCCGCCTGTAGTTTTTCCAGTACGTTTAGGCTGTGATACGGACAGAAAATCAAGTTTACCGTCATATATTTCTTGGTAAGCACCTACAACTGGCTGTAATACTTTCTTTCTTGGAAAATAAAATCTCTTGTATGGGTCTTTTTCGTCAATCTCAATATATCGGAAAAAGCTGTCTACCAGGTATGCGGATTCCAGTCTTAATACCTCATAGTAGTTATTTAAGACTAAAAATTCGGCGTTATTATCTCCGCAGTATATCTCTAAATCGTCAATATGACCGCCGCCTGTGCTTTCCGCAACTATGCTGTCTATTAATTTCTTTGTTTTTTTTGAAATTTCCAGTGAGAATGGTATGTCTTTGTCATTATACATACCCCACTGTATAGAATTGACATAGGCATTTATTACTTCTTCGGATTCCCCATTTTTAACAATGTTATGGATTCCTTTTCGCTCTATGTAATTGTCATTACCTTTTAACTGGTTTATTAAATCCTTACTTGCCAAAAAAGGCACCTCCGCATAGCAGAAGTGCCTTGACCTCTGCCTATAATTTTTCTAGGGTAGCGACTAACTCCATTTGTTAGCCGGTAAATATATTTATTTGCCAATTTCTACAGTTCCTAAGTATTCGACACTGTCTTTTGAAGTATAGACAATGACTTTATCGCCATGAACCATATTAGGTTTTTCTGTGACTTCGATTTTGTTCTCATTTTCTACAAAAATAAATTCAACGCTTCCCTTGTAGGTTATCAGTCGTCCATTTATGCAAACTGTAATTATCTCATAGTTGTAAGCCGGGGTACATGAAGCTGTACTTTGATATCTAACATAAATTTCACTTTGTATCTCTTCTATTTCACATTCGTATTTTTCGGTTTTATTAGCCCAATTTAAAAATAATATCAGTGCAACAATGCTAACAACAATAACAATAATTGGAATAATGGTTTTAAAAATTTTTTTCATAAAATCTCTTTTCCGCTGATAATCAGCAACTAAACATTTACTAATTTAGCTACATACCTTGCCATTTCAATTGTTGTCCCATTTTCATCTCTTGTACTAACACAAACACAATTGTCATCATGGCTTATCATATCTGTAAGTCTAATTTCTGTTTCATCATCTTTAAAATTGTAGCATTTTCGCATTTCTTCAATGCAATTGTTCATTTCTGATATTTTCATAATCTCACCCCTAACAATTTATTTTTATACCCTCTGTCAATATAGCGGTTTTATCCTCATCCAGAATTGCATTTCCGTTTTCATCCGTTTTATGCCATCGTGCATCAACTTTAATCATAGGACTTTGGTTTGAATGACCGATAAAATGTAACTCCATGTCTGTGCATTTTACTTTTTTACCGTCAATAAACACTTCTGCTGTTTCCCCATCGGATATTATCTTAATTTTTTCATTCATTCTTTCCACCGTCCATTAAAACAACATGTGTTACTTTCCCAGTTTTTGTTACTTGGTCTACTTCCAGTACTGTCTGAAACTTATCAATATGCATATCAATATTTGTCATATGCCTAATTTGCCTATCCCCGACACACAAGCTTGTACTGCCGTCCTCATACTGTAAAAGTAATAATTTAATCTTTTTGCTTTCCTGCATTTTTGACTTTATCGTTATATCTCTGATAATCACAAGCAAAATAACCGCTATCCAATAGCACGCATATGCTGTTTTGCCTAACAAAATATAAAAAATTGCTCCTATTACGCAAGCCACAAAGCAAATAGCAATTATTCTGGCATATTCAATTAATGTCTCTGCTAAAATTTTAAGTATTCTTTTCATTCTTCATAAACCTCTCAAAATCTCTCCTGCACTTAGGGCATAAATCATATGTTCTTTCAAGAAATTCGTATCTTCGAACATTCTTGATCTCCAGACATATCTCATTGCCTTCGAAAATAGGAACTATGTCTCCATAACTTCCGATTGGCTTAAATTTAACTTCTTTCCTAGATTTAGGTATTATCTCTTTCCCACACCTGTCGCAAGTGCTCCATTCTTTTTGATGTTTCATTCTTCCACCGCCTTTTAAACTAACCCTAGCATACATAAAATATCAAGTCCTGTTATTCTCTCCGCGCCCTCTCTTGTGTGCATAAGAATATCTTTAAGTTTTTCATTTTCTGCATTGCTGTATTTATTTCTATCATACGCTCCCGAAAAACAATAATATTTGCAATATCCATAGCCTGCACCAAGCATGTTCCCATGAATACTCTTTCCGACAATATCGTAATGTTTTGGCACTTTTAAAATATCGTATTTTTCATCTAGGGTGCATTCCTTTTGTTCTGCTTTTAACTTTGATTGAAGATATTTTAAAAAACTAACAATATCTTTTTCTGATTTGGAAATGTATAAAATAGTTTCTTTCATTCTCTCAATCTCTCCCGAACACTCTTTTCAAAATCCTGTTATCCTCTTTACTGTTCGCATGGATAACAGGCTCATCACCTAATGTCGTGCAATCAATTATTTCTTCATTTCTGCCTATCGTAACCGTTCCTAGTTGATTAATTCTTGAAACGTCAATGTTTTCTTTTGAGCCTTTTATCCATTTAATCATTATTCTGCCAACTTTCTACATTTCTGATATATCCTTTATTTCACCATTCGGCAGTTTTACCTTAACTTCGCTCGCAACTACCTTTATTGTAATTTCCTTTGCCATGTCTTTTGAGTAGATACCTGATATGTTATCAATACTTACCACTCCTTTTACAATTTCGCCATCGAGCGATAATGTAATAAATTTTCCACTTGAGTTGTCAATCAATGCTTCTTTAACCATCTTCCACCAACTTTCTACCGCAGATAGGGCAATAATTGATATCAAAATATCCGCCTGCCTTGCATTGCTTAAAAATAACAATCCCTGCCTTTTCATCATTGGCGTTCTTGATAATCTGCGCATCTGATAAATCTGTAGTACTAGCGCATGGATTGATTTTTATATCTTTACCACAAATAGTATTTTCGTCTTTCCATTGTTTGCAAAATTCACACATATTACACCTCAATACCATATTCACTAAAATAGTTTGCAATATTTTCTGGGATTTCTACACCCATTTCCTTTGCTTTTTTAAGTGATTCTATTTCTTCATCAGTCGGCGCATTTGCAAGTCTGAACCATTGTTCTTTATCAAGTGTCCTACATTGTAAAGCGTTTTCAAAATCTGTGGTATCATAGTTTTCTTTCATTTTCTCTCCTATCTGTGCAGTTTCCGTAGGCTGTTCGGACTCCAAACAACGCCTACAGTACTTGCAAAAATCAGAATGGCAGGAATCGAACCTGCGACCGCCTGTATATAAGACAGGTGCTCTAACCGACTGCGCTACATTCTGCGGTGTTAGGTTTCAGTTTTTTACTTGCTCCACACCCAACTAAGTGCAAGGTTGTGTTAGTCAGAGGTCTAAGACCACTCTAGTTGATTCATTTGCCGCAAAACTGCGCATTTTCACGGTTTACAAAGAATCAGCAATAACATTACATGATCATAAAATTGTACACAAAACGAACTGAAATGATATTAACAATTCTCTGCACTTCTCATAAACTGCTACGCTGATGCACCAGCGCAAACTTCCAAAGTGCCACTTGCTACCCACTGGCTATTGCTGTCACAGTGTCGCTTATCTCCGCAAGTGTAGTTTTTTAAGATACCTCAAAGCAAACTCTTGATATCTCTTAGCAGATACGGTAATTACTGACAACTTGTGTTCTTGAATTACCGATAGTGGAAAGGTGGAATCGAACCACCGCATAGGAAACCTCTTCCCTGCTCTTCCTTTTAAGCTATTGCCACTAAGAATTATTAAGTAAAGGGGAATCCGACTGTAACGGTCATATCTGCGTAAGCTATGGTTTGGGGTTTCACCAAGCGGTCAAGTGTTGTGGGATTTCACTCGACCGATACCAGCCGGACGGTCTCTCACCGCCCTTAACAGTAGTCCTAACTTGTGTAGAGGAGATTACATACCTATCTCGGAAGAAAAGGTAAATGGTGTGTGCGTCCTGTCCAAAATGCAAAACTGACAGGACTAATAGCAACGGTAGGAGTCGAACCTACTCGGCATTTCTACCCTAACTGTTTAGCAAACAGCTCTCTTTACCGATTGAGTACGTTACCTAACCTTGCGGCATTTTAAATATTGCATTATCCAATTTGAAAATGTCTGTGTTGTCAGAATTTATAGTGTAAATTGCGTTTAGTTTTGCTTCTCTAAGCAAATCATTAACGCTCTTATCCGGCTCTATATTTTTAAATATTACAGGAAGTCCTGAATATGTCTCATGAATGTTCTGGAACACTTCCATGGCACGCTCCTGTGTGCTGTATTCGCCTCCTATAATTGCCAATACATGATTGTAATTTACGGATATAGGCGTACTCTCAAAATCTACCGACAAATCTCTTTTTTGGCTAATTATTCGCATTTTCTCTTTTCTCCCTGTGATTAAACTGGCAATCTAGCATCTTGGATATGTTCTGTCGTTCACATCTGATGCCATGCCCCTGTCTGAATAACTCACATTCTAAGACTTGACCGCATTTGGAACACTCGTCTGTGATTTGCTTGCCAAAGATTAACATGGCTATGACTCCTTACCTGTTTTGTAAACGAACATAAGTATTTTAAAAACTGACCATGTCATTTTCACGCCTGCTAACCAGAATAACCATGTTGGTGCCTGTAACTTAATCAAAATCCATATAAGAATAATTCCTGTGAACATATTGACTCCTTTTTTTTATTTTTGAAAGATTTTTAGAAATAGGGTGTCTGGATAATTAATATCTGCGTGTTGGATAAGGGCTTTTTGTTTATCGGGTGGTTTTGCTGACTTAGTAGGGGCTGTCTCGTCCGTTCTTCCGACCCCCTCCCCCTGCCTGCCAGGTTCATGCCATCAATCGAACGTACGTTAACTATTCGCAAAATATTAATTTTCCGTACTCTTTAATGCCATTACGAAAAGCCTTGAAACCCTTGTAAATACTACATTTCTAGCTGTTTGTATTACTGTCAATAATACTATTATTGTCTTCTAATTGCTGAAAACTGCCATTATTTGCACCTAACTGTAGCAATTCTGACATTGGTAGAGCTGTATTATTAGCTTTCTCTCGGCTTACTCCTGGCAGATTCCATTGATAGTGTCTGTTGAGTATTGCCAATATTCCAACAGGGTTTTTGTTGCCTGTTGCTAATTTATCAGATAGACTTTCCTCTCTGTAAGACAACAATTTTTGATATATTTCACAACCCGACCGACTCAGTTTATTATTATCTTTTCCCCAATCAATAAACGTGTCTATGTTTATCCCTGTCATATTGCTAAATCCCATTAGACTAATCTCTTTATCATAAATAAAACATAAATCTATATATATATCACAGATATCATTAATTAAATTATAATTATAACAATTACAATTGCTCGGAATACTGTTATTATTAATATTATATATAGTCTTAGATTTTAATATATCTTTAGTTGGAAATACTACTTTTCTGATATATCTCAGTGCGCCATTCCATACACTTTGTGATTCTGTTTTTATGTTCTCTATCTGGTTAGATTCGCAGAACATAGATAGAGCCATAGCTATATCATTTTCGTATATTTCCATTCCGTCCCGTTCTGTTACCTTCTCCATGCTCCTGATCACCTCCTAGAAAAATAAAAAAGCCGAGAAACAAAACTAAAAACACTAGCACTGTTTAAATGCTATATGCTTTTGCGCCTTGCTCTCGGCAATTCCTTAGAATAAACGGTTATGTAAACCGTCCTATAAATCTTAATCGTGTATAGCTCTCGTATGAGCTTATATACATAATAAAACACATTTTATAAAAATGCAATAGGTTTTTTAAAAAAATTATCCAGTAGGTAAACGGTTAATATATCCGCAAATGGAAATTTAAACCGATAATAAAAATCTGTCTTTAAATCCAAAATTTAAAACTGTTTTGCACTTAACAGGAAATTTTTTGTTGTCTCGCGCGTATACGCGATATATAACCTATACTAACCTTACCTAACCTATACTATACTACGGATACAAAATGTATACAAAATGGAAACAACGGGTAAATTATGGAAACATTTTAATGCCTAAAACGGTGGTTTATCTGGTAGTTTTATGTCGGTCATAGTTGGCTCTTGCTCTACAGGCTTAACAATACATGTCTTCCTTGCGTTTATCTCTTCCTGTAGCTTCAATAACCGCATACGGTTGTCTGTCTCTTCCTGTTCTGTCGTTATATGCTTCTCAAATGCCCCAGAATCAATTTTAATATCTTTGTCGATAATTTTACCGTCAAAGTCATTTTCATTCGTGCTAGACGATTCTGTGACGTTTGAAAGGTATTCTGTATTGTTACGTAAACCATAATTAGCAATCCTATCATCAATACAGCTATTAATAAATTCTGTTATAGTTCTATATCCATGTTCTTTTGCTATATTATTAATATATTCCTTATCCCCTGTCTTACGTAATATAGTTATTCTATCATATTTTTCTTTTTGGTAATCATTTATATAGTTATAAACAGCTTTCTTTTTATCCATAATTTAACCACTCCTTTATATAGTTATAACTTAGTTGTAACTATATATAATTATAGCGTATATTCCGCTTAAATACAATGCTTTTGAATATAGTTATAAATTATTTATAAATTAGTTATAACTATATATGCACGTTATATATGCACACTATGCATAATGCAAACAAAAAGCACCCTGTCGGATGCTCTTACAAATCTGTTAAATATGTGGGTCGTATCTTGGGATCGTGTCCATGTCTATTATCTGTACTTGTCCTTTATCGTCCAATTTAAATGCAAACATTATACCGCCCGTGATCGTTACGTCTGGCATATCTCCATTTTTAACAGGCAATACGTTGTTATCCCAAAGATACAGCGTATTATATCCATGTCTATACATGCCTTTTAGGATGTCGTAAAAGATTTTAATTTGCACGCCCTGTTCTCGACTAACCAGATATATATTACGTTGGCTGGTCATGTAAGGTTTTTTTGGGTTTATGCTGTACCCAATCGGTACTCCTACGTCTGGTACTTTACTGTATTTGGTCTTGCTTATGCTCTTGTCGTACCAATTAGTAAGCCCGGCTGTTCGGTATTCCTCTACTGTGCCTGGAAAGAATATCTTTACAAGTCCTTTATATTCGAACCCAAATGCTTTTATATTCTCTCTTACAAAATCCCTGTACCACTCTTTATCCTCTGGTAGCTCTAATGCATCGTAATAATTATAAATGTCTTCCATAGTTAATTTTTGCGTGTTTTTGCAAAAGAATGTATAAATATTATTACTTGTAATTAACTTGCTTGCTACTGGTTTATTCATGGACACAAGACCGCTGTAGTAGTCCATGCTACGATATTTTCTGTTAAATTTCATTCTCCGCTCGTTTATTACAATATAGGTTTTATTTGGGTTGACTATTATATAATTGCCTACTATTGGCTTATGCCAAGATAACGCCAATTCTTCCAGTTTATCTGACCCGATCATGTCTATTGCTTGCTGTATCATTTTTCCCTCTCCTTAATCACAAAAAGGCTACCATTGCAGTAGCCTTTTATTCTTTATACTATACTAGCTCTATAGCTATTATTTTTATCTTTGTATCAAGCGGATTTTCCGCTTTTTCAATTACTTTAAATCTGTAATCTATCCAGTTGTTGTCGTCCAACTGGTAACTATAGGACTCTTCCGGTACTTCACCGTTTCCGTCCCAAAGATCGTTCATTTCGACCTCTTCCCCAATTTCCAGCTCTGGAATAACCGTATTCCAGAGCTGTTTTTTAATAATTTCCATTGCCCTCTTTACTGCTTCATTCATGTTCTTTTCCTCCTAATTTTAAATTTTTATTGACTATTTAAGATAATTATAATACTATATATACATAGCTTTGCTATTGTGTAGCATCCATGATGTGCTATGCAGTCGTTTCCATCTATGGGGAAACGTTGGATTGAAACAATATTTTTTAGGAATACAGTCAAGGTACAGTTATTTGCTGTGCCTTTTCTGTTTCCAATTTTTATAAATTTCAGAGCTTGCACTATTCAGAATATCATGCTCTGTTTCTGCTTGGATATTTCCATTATCATCAACATGAATAATCACACCTGTTTCACAATGCACAACATCATTAACAGATAAAGAATGAAATGTTTCTATTCCGCTTCTGTATTCTTCCGCTTGTTTCGAAACTGCAACTAATGTATTAAGCTGATTAATAGAAAACTGCCTAATTATATCATCAGAAAATTGGTTTCTGATGTACCAAGGCAAATTATTTATTATATTGTTTTTTTGTTTTAAAAGTTTCTCTTTTCTCATGATGCTCTCCTCTCTTATTCCTCGTCCTCTCCCTGCGTCATGGAATCCCACGCTACAGGATTCCCGTCTTCATCCCACTCTGATTCCAGCTCGCCACCATCTAGCAGGATGGCAAGCTCTTCTTCCGTATAATCCTCGCTGCTTTTCACAGCGTTGTTTTTATAAAGACACCCATCTTTGTAGGTGTCAATTGAAAAATTAAAAACTGTCATAGTTTCCTGTCTCCTCTCTTGGCTTTTTTCCTGTTCCTTGACTATACTATAGCATATAGTTGTTTCTTTTGCAAGTGATATTTTAAAGAATTTTAAATTTATTTTTTTCTGCTTCACTCTCTACATATTCTATAAGGTCTTTTGGCTGCATATCTAAAATCATACAAATTCTGTTCACGCTCTCCAAAGATATATTAGTATCTTCATTTTTTATCTTTTTTAGTGTGTCTTGACTCAAAATCTTTGTTGTTTTGGCTTTATAAGTGTTAAATCCGTGACGTTCCAATGCATCAGCTACATTTATTTTGTATCGTAACATATTTTTAAATATCCTCCTTTATTATATTAATAATATTGTATTACAGCATAACAAAAAAATCAATAAAAATATTTCTTAAAAAAGTTATAAAAAGTATTGACTATTTCTTTTTAAAGTGATATAGTTATCTCAACAACAAAACAAGGAGGGAAACACCATGGAAGATAGAAGGAAGGAACTTGAAACACTGCTTACAGAGCAGTGCGGAAAATATGACAGTGATTGTACTAACTGTCCGTACTCTAAGGAGTGCGAAGAGTACGCAAGGTTGGAGCAATTAAATACAATGTGCCTTACTTGTAAAAAGCTCGGCACAGATTGCAAAGGCACAACTTGCCAAACATGGACAGGTTGCGCAATGAAAACTAGGTAAGCCGTGGCGGTCTATCGGGGTTCGATTCCCCGACTTGCTTTTGCCCGATAGGGAATAAAAATAATATGGAGGAATAAGCACATGACAAGAATCGAAAAAATGAAGAAAGACGGATACCCAAAGATTATAAAAGGCAACGGAGGATATAGAGCATATTTGAAAGATATGCAACTTCTAGGCGGTGGCGATTATATGGCTATATATAGCTATCCAGGTGGGGAATGTTGCCACAGCCTGGAAGAAATACAAAAATGTTTTGAAATCATCGAGCAATAACCGCTGCAGAGGATGCCAGCCGGACCAATACCGGCGGCGGTTCTATGCATACACTATTTACAATATATGCATAAAATGATATAATTGTCAGAAAAAAAGGAGAGGTGTAACATGACAATCAGAGAATTTGCAGAACAGAACAAAGAAAAGTACGCTTGCATGGACTACGTGCTTACAGATGATGTGATTGATTTACATAATCAATCAGTATTAGATGAAGAAAATAAGGATATCGACGATTGCGAAGTTGTCGATATGAACATGTACGAGTACATACTGTACTTAGAATTAGATGACCGTGCATGGGAAGATTTTGACGAAACGGACGATGAATTAAAAAAACGTATTGAAAAAATCAATGCGGAAAATTACGAATACAGCAAAGACGATAAATTTGCCGTTATCTTCGCAAATGAGTAGTGATAATACGCCCAAAAAGGGCAAGAAAAAGCCTGTTATAAACCCATTGACAGGCGAAGAATTTAGATCAGAATTAGCCCTGTGCCAAAGCGCAGGGCTACCTGTGCATACTTACTATTACAGACGTAGCAACGGCATGTCTATACGAGAGACTTTGGAAAAGGGGTACGCTTACAATAGACCAATCCCATGTATAGACCCACGGACAGGCATAGAATACAAATCGGAACGTGCGCTTTGCCAAGCATTTGGAATTAAAAGACCGACATACGAGCACAGAAAAAAAAGAGGATGGACGTTAGAAGAACGGATATACGGGAAAGAACAAAAAAGTAAAAGAGGGGAAAAATTAAATAAATAGTTTTTAGGGTGGACATTTTCCACTTTTTTCCCGGTTTTCTGTTACCGTACAGGGCTATGTGTGCGTTATCCGTTCATGTAGCCGTATGCAGTAACCGTACCTTGACAAGAACATAAAACAGGCGTAGAGTGTTTATAACTACATCCGTGCTATAAGTGTACCCTGTTAGCTTTAAATTGCCTTACAGAGGCTTGCAGTGCGTTCTGTTGTTATATCCGTTATGTGTCTATGATCTATAGCAAACAGATACACGCGCTTTAGCATTGTAAAGTTTTGCATTCATTTTCTGGTCGCAATCTTGCAAATATTGCACATAAATCTGGTCACGTTTTCAAAATGGTTTTTCCAGTCCAAAAACCACCCCAGGGGGGCATCAAAATTTTTCCGAATGTTGTGGAAAATCCGAAAAAAATTTTGCTTCAAAACCGTTCTGAAAATCCCAGTAAGAAAAGTACCCCAGGGGCGGTCAAATTTGTTTCAGAATATTTTTTTCTCCTAGGGATTTTTAGGTACACATCTTTTTTCAACATTTTTCTGTGGAAATTTGAAATTTTTTTGCAAAAATCAATCTCAAATCGCATTAGTACGCAACTTTGCCAGCAAATCATCTAGCAGATATATTATCTCTTTTCCATAATCAGCCATGAAATTACACAACCGTTCTTCCAAATCTATAGGTATAGACATATCATGCTCAAAGCACATGACATGAGTTAGTTCATGACAGATTACACGTTCTGTCATATATGCAGACATACCGCTTGCTATTGATACTGTCTTAGTGTTGTTGTCTGTAACTCCAAATGTGTACGCTCCGTCACTGCGCTGTAAGTCTTGACTATTGGCAGGAACAAAAGCTAATTGCCACAGCTGACCATTTACCATAAAATACATAAAATCAACTCCTATCCAAAAACCGCCAGCTTTTTACGGTTGGCGGTTTCTTTTGCACTATTATAATTTTCCACTTTCCTTTAAGGATTTTTCGGCACATTCCAAATATTTGTCTGCGCACTCTGATAATTCAGGGAAGTAACTAATCATGTCCATGGAATATCTTGGTGGATATCCCTTTTCCTGTTCATAGATAGCAGCGGCTTCATCAAGGTCGTATTCTTCTCCAACAAACAACAGGATTCTATGATACAACTGTGATTTTTTACCGTGTATTGCCTGGACTATCCTTTCAATCCTGCGCTGATTCCTTGCATACCATGTAGGTGTCTTTGGTACAGGTGTCATGCTGACATGATAGTTGCAATCCTCTATCTTTGGTTCTGCTGTTTCCATCTGATTCTTGACCGCAAAGTAAGAGTTTACCAGTTGACGCTGTACTTCCCATGCTAAATCATCCGTAAAGACTTTTACTATCATGAGATATCCGCTTTCTGTAAAGAGATATGTTTTCATATTGGGATTTCCGACTATTTTTTCGTTGGGGGAATATCGTTCCCCTAACTCTTTTCTTGTAATTTCAAAGTAATCCGTTCCAAGTATAAAATGACTCTTATGCTTTTGAAATGACTTCTTTGCCGTATCGGATTTTTTATGATGAACCCTGTCAATATCTTTCATAGTGACAACTCTCATACCGTTATATTCTTTGATTGCCATTTCTGTATTTTCAATCTTTACAAGTTCTGCCATATCAGTTCCCCCTATTCAGACATTACTCCATGAAACCAAATGAAAAATTCGGACGGCACCATTTGGTTCTCACCTAAAATTTCTATATATCCCTTAATGTGTTTCCCTTTTTCTGTTCTTCCATCTGATTTCCTTAAAATTTTAGAGCTAACCTTGATTTCTTTATTCATAAATGCCACACCATTAAACAAATGGAATATAAGTTCCGTCAATTATGCCAATAGCCAGTTTCATACCTTCAACCGCATAAAATCTGTTAGAATCAACAGCATTGTCAATAAACTCTTGCTCTATTGTCTCGTAAAGTTCAGGGCTTAAAATTCCTTTTAGCTTATCAAGAGTAGGCTTAAAAAATTCCATATACTTGTCTGTCATTTTTCTTTCTTCAAACTGTCCTTCATAAACGATTTCTAAAAATTTGTCCATTATTAAAACCTCACTTTCAAAATAATACTTGTGTGAGATTCCCTTATGTGATAGAATATTTCACATGAGAGATATCTCGGTTTATAGAGTGTTGTTTTCGTTGGTAGCGGTCGCAATACTCTATTTTTTTTGATTTTTTATCTTCTCAATTCCAATTCTGATTAATTCTAGTATGGTATAACCATTTTTAGATGAAAAATCCATTATTTCTTTTTTTTCTTCCCTTGTTACCCTTACATAAATTCTATCATTCATTGGATTGTCAGATTTAGGTCTTCCTGTGCGTGGAGACATTTTATGCACCTCACTTTCTGTCCGCACATTTAATATATAACAGTACGCACGATAAGTCAAGTACTATTTCAAAAGTTTTTAGCCATTATTTTATTTTCAAGGTTCTAATCAAAAAGGCTAGAGTTATTAGCCCTAGCCTACATCCTTACATCTTAGCCGCAAGTGTGGTAATCTTTGTCTTTGCCATTTGCCGCTCTTCTGGTGTCATATCTGCCAGTAATCCTGTCAAATCCTCTGACAGTTCTTTCAGATATTCTTCCAGACTGTGCATATTGGCTTCCTTGTCCTGTGGTGTACTGCCCTTATGCATTTCTTTGGTTTCCATGTAGCCCTTACGCATCATGCCAGCTTTGCCCTCTCTGCTGTCTCTCATACCACCGTCTTTGCGCATGGGTTCTGTCTCGGTATAGTACATACGTCCCCTTGATGCCCTGTCAAGGTCACGCATACGCTCACGTTCAGACATGGAATCCCAGTCTTGTAAATCTTCCCTGTTCATCATGTGCATATATGGTGGTTCTTCATAGCCACGTCTGCCTACATACGTTCCTCTGCCCTTTGGTGCATATCTGCCAGTAGTCTTATAACGGTAATCGTCATAAAATCTGCGGTCAAGCATTCCCAGCGCATCTTCTACGTCAGATTCTTCCATGATGTTTGTCAGTGTACGGTAATACATGGCTTCCGCAAGGTCTTTAAGCATATCTGTGACTTTTCCCATCTCATCCGTATTCACGTTCTCAATGCCTTTGTCAAATTCGGACTTTGCACATTCAGACAGTTTTTCAATCATATCATGCATTCTCTTGATATCCATAATATACGCCCCCTTATGCTTCCCTTGTTGCAATTAAGTTGCTGTTCTGAACCTGTATTGTCTGTGCAGACGTATTTTCAACAGATAATGTGCTACAGCATCCCTTTGGAACATCAATGTATGCCTGTGCACTGACGTTAAAAAGATTCTCGACAGCCGCAGGGGTAACTATCATTTTTGTTGACTGCAATGGTTCTCCGTCTACAGAAATAGCAAGTGATATGGCATCCACTGTACCGCCTGTCGGTATCTGTATATTCCCCGAATATCCCACAAGATATCTTGCCCTACACTGGTTTGTGATTCCCCTTAATTTAATGATTCCACTGCCCTGTCTATGGACAATGCAATTTGTACCGTTTACCGCTGTTTCTGTGAAAGCTACATCCTGTCCGGCTTCTACCGTCTGTAATGCAATTGCTGTAATTTCCATAAAATTTACCTCCATAAAATTGAAAAGGGCAGACTATACTGCCTGCCCTTTAGTTTCCTGTAACACTGCTATACGCAGACATAATCTTTGATTAAGTTACCGATATTCTGTTGTTAGCATCCACAGCCTGTATTGCATCCGCATCCGTTGTATGCATAACCGTAGAGGTTAGATGCAGGGAATGCTGGTACAGGTGTCGGTCTTACAGCGTCAATAATCTGGTTTGTCTGTGCGCTCATGGCTGAAGTCAGAAGTGCATTCTGTCTATCCTGCGAAGCGGCTCTGCGTAAATCATTATTCTCTGCCTGTAAGGATGCGATCTTGTCATTGGTCAAGAAGTCAAGAATTGCTCTTGTTCCTGCCTGCTGGCTGTCGATAATGTCTCTTGTATTGCTGTTCATGGTGTTCTGCAAAGCACAGGTGTTAGTTGCTAAATTGTAATTAATTCCCTGGATAGCTTCACGGGTTTCACAGCAACAGTTAGCAAGCTGTGACTGCAAAGCATTGGTATTCTGCATATTAGCGACCGTATCAGCGTTGATCGCCTGCTGAATGCCGAATCCGGTCTGCAAAATGTTTGTGTTGATTCCATTCATGCCGTTTTGCACTGCATAGAATCCGTCACAAAGTCCGTTTGTAATGCCATCAAGTTTTGATACAACCGCCTGATTATCAAATCCGCGATGAATTTCGCTTCCGACACCGCCATTCATTCCGTTTCCTCCGAATCCGTTACCGAATCCACCCCATCCGAAGATAGCGAAGATAACGATAATGAACCATAACCATGAACCTTCTGCGCCCCATCCGTTGTTATTTCCATTACCGTCAATGTTCGCTACTAATGGAACGGATGCACAATTGTTTGAAAACATACTTTTTTACCTCCATTAAATTTATTTCTAATCTTGCAAGAATTAGCTTTTATAAATTAAACTGTTTTTTAATTTGGTTCATTGCTTCATCAGGATTCAATCCCTTTTCTTTGCACAGATTCCTAGCCATCTGCTCAATGCCCTTTGTGTCTCCGTTCTGCGCCATCTGCATAGCATTCTTGGCTATTGGATTCTGCATTAACTGGCTGTTCCCCATAAGCTGTTGTACTATCTGCTGTGGATTTCCACTTTTCATCATTTGCATTAACTGCATTGGATTAAACATACTTAATCATCCTTTCTTTGCGTCTGTGAAGTTTTTCTTTGGGATTGCAAAGATTTTTCTAACTGCCCCAGCCTGTCAGATATTTCATCAAACTTGCTCATAATACCCTCTGTAGCTTCGTCAGAAAGCTCACATTTCAATTTTTCTGTATCGGTCGGTACATTCTTAGGCTCGTTATCCAAAACAGGCTTATAAGTAACTGTGCGGATTGTACCGTCTGCATTCCAGCTCTTGGCGTATACCTCTGACAAGTCCTGCTTTGGGAAAAATGCAACACTACCGTCCATAGGTACATCATTTGCTGTTATCTGACTCATCTCCGTAATTATTTTCCCGTTAATTCCCTGTACAATCTGATTCTGCTGGTAATTGTTTGGTGTGTTCTGCTGATAATCTATTGCTCTGTTTTGCACCTGTGCCAGTGGGTTATAATACTGCGGATAACCCTGCTGGTTCTGCTGTAGGTAATATGGATTCACATACGGTTGCATATTGGTTCTCCTTTTTCAGCTTTTCAGTCTCATATAATATGTTCGTATCATCATAAGATAGGTATTTAGTAATCTGTTCCTGCTGATTGCATATTCTCATTAACATCTTTTAATACTTCCTGTATCGCATGGGTCATGGCTACTTGGTAGATTGTCGGTATCGCCTGTACATCTTCCCTAGCACATAACTTTTCTATGATTTCGTCCGTTTCAATATTCATGGGTTCTATTCCTCCCTTTGTAATTATCATAAAACAAAAAGAGCCATTAATAGCGACTAATAATTGCCACTATAATGACTCAAAAGTGTAGTAAATATGCGCATTAGCACTAACCCCATGCCATGGGTATGGCGTTACGTTACTGATAATAAAAGTTTCCTATATTAGCAGTAACTATAT
>OGIR01000551.1_pt1 | contig 29526 bp, 28 predicted proteins | sample 1571831 | NCBI WGS metagenome assembly OGIR01 (sample SAMEA2582124, study PRJEB24529) | metagenome | biome: Human gut stool | place: China | collected 2011 | reverse complement strand
CTTTCATGAGTTGTCGAATGAAAATGGACTATATGTAAATTTATAGCTCGTTAATGCGTACAAAAAAAACGATTAGACTAATCTAACCGTTTTAATTTTCGTGGAGCGTATGAGACTCGAACTCATCACCTCGACACTGCCAGTGTCGAAAAACACGCTAATTATCAGATAGTTATCTCTAAAAGGGTAACAAATTGGGGTAACAACCTTTTTGCAAAGGTACTAGTAATTAGCGTATTATGCAATAATTGGTGGTATAAAAAAATCTGACTTTCGGGTAGAGAGTAAGTTTTAACCCTACGATTTATCTAGTGAGCTAGTTTTTTGTTTTGTGGGCGCGCCCTGCGGCAACTTCTATTTTAAGGTGATAGTAATAAAAAAAGCTAGCTACTGTTATAGTAACTAGCTTTTATGACTTTCTTTAATTACTCTTTTTGTTCTTTAGGGGTAGTAGTGCTATGCTTATAAAACTCAAAAAAGCGGTCTCGCTCATCTTCTGATAATGCATTAAGTCTTTCTGTTAGCTCCTTAGTTTTTTCTTGAAAACTTTTTACTTCTTTTTCTTTTTCAGCTTTCAGTTCCTCTAAGTTCTTTTGCCACTTTATACACTTAGCAATTTGCTGTTCACACTTTGCAACATACTCATCTGCTGTTGCATCCTTAGCAAACCAAGTTCCATATTTATTCATGGATTCTTGACGTTCGGTTTTCTTTTTTACTTCCATTTTTTTTACGGTTTATTATATTTACAATAATCCTGAATAAAAAATAATAAAGTACATACAACTTCTTTTCTTATTCAGATGAATTCCTTTTCAAAATGTAATAGCCCATGCTAGATCTTATTGTCTCGCGGCTTTTTACTTTTCTCAAATTTTTCTATACGTTTTGTAAATAATCCCGTTATTTTCTAAAATGAAATATACATTACCTGTCTCTACTAGTAATTATCGGTGTAAAGGTAAGCTATTTTTTTCATATTACAAATAGCCATGAAGAAAAAATGAAAAAAATATAAGCTACCAATCTATTTGGTTAGTAAGGTGCTTAAAATCCAAACAGCCGATCCCTCATATTATAATAAGGTATCACTCCGCTACGCTACGTGATATGGGATTTTGAATAATACCCCCAGAAACTATATTTTATCCTAGAAATGGTTCTTAAAAAGAATGAAGGCACTGAAAGAACTCGCCCCTCAAAAAGGGGCGAAGTTCGGTTCTTTTTAAGGTTCATGGTAAATTTGAATATATATAACCATTTCCTCTATATTGAATAAAAACTATATTGTAGATTAAGATTCATATTGATATATATCTATATTCAGGTTAATTTGAAAATCCATATTACCTATATTCAAATTATACTTTCAATATACTATTAATCAAACTAACATTATAGTTTTAAATTTACTTTTATTACAGAGAACCTTTTCGAGAAGAACCATCTACGCATCTGGCTTCGCCACCTCCCCTTCAGGGAGGCAAGGATGCTAGAACCTTCTCTCAAAGAACCCCTTGCTTCGCTAAAAGTGTATAAATAGGTATTACTACAAGTTTGGGAGTTTTTTTACCTCTCTATATAGGCTAATCGGATTACAAAAAAGCTCCCGAAAATAGTTAGGATATTATCAATGTTATATCTAGTTTTTTCAGGTTGTTTTTCAAGTTATCATACTTACTTTTCTTCTTCTCCGATTTAGGACAGATAATATAAAGTTGATCCAATGCTATGGTAAATGTCTCTTTTCTACTAGCCATTATATAATCTTTCAGGGATGTATCATGTTCTGCTAGCTTTTGTATATCTGCAACAATCTCTTTTCTGATTCTAAAAGTTCCAGCCTTTTCAGCCAGCCAATCGGGTTCATGTTTGGCTTTTTCGATTGGATTATAGATATTATTGTTTAGATAGGTAGAGATGCAATTAATAAATTCAAGATTGTAATCGCTGCTATACCAAACATCATATTCTCCACCATCAAAGTTTCTAATTCCGATTCTGGATAATAATTGGGTATAATACCACATCCTATAATCTTCAAGTGTTGTCTCGCTTAAAAATGCTTCTTCTACAGAACTGGCAAAAGTATAAGGCATATTCCAATCGCCAAGCAAAATTATTCCCGTATAGCTTCTAAATTCATTCGTACTTTTGGTTTTGCTAGATCCAAAGTAGGTAATCGAATAATCCATCTCTGGTACATAACCTTTTAATCTTAGTTCCTCATCTATTTTGTTCACCCAATCAGATTTTCCACTAGGCTCATCCTCGATACGTTTTCCGATATTTTTCCAGACCACAATTAAGGTTTTGCTTTGAAGTCTGGTTTTCAATATCCCAATTATATTATTAACCGTTTCATTGAATTTAATCGGATCAAACTCATTCCTTCTTTCTTGCGGTGCTGTTATCTCATGGAAATTCACTTTGGCATTATATTTATAATGTACATCCAGCAGGGTAAAGCAACTGGAATCATGTAGTAAAATATCTCCAGCACCTTCATAGATAAGTATATGGGTATTTATAGTTGATTGCCAAAGATTCTTTGGATAGAAAGATATATTCATCTTTTGTTCTCCAGATTGTTTCCAACCTTCCCAATATCTAGGAATACACTCTAAAACCACATCTCTTTTAATCCTTCCGAGTTTATGGGTTGTATTACAAAAATCATCTTCCCCACCAGCTATGAACTCTTTGTATGATTCTTCCAGATCGGCTTTTCCCTTGCATCTCCATGCGCCAGATACTTTTTCAGAGAAACATCCCAATACTGTTCTGGATATACTGGCAAAAGCCTTGTAGAACATGGGAGTTTCATCAAAGATAACATAAGCCCTCAAATCTTTTCTAGCCATCAGTTTTGTAAAATCTCCATCAAATGCAGGTACTTTTGAAGTTGGCTTATAAATCAGAAAATAATCAATAAGATCAGTCCAGAACCTGACGTGGGTTAATATGATTACTTTCTTGTTCATTATCAGTTCTGGAGTTTCACAATATACTTTCATGTTTTCTCTGGCTTCAATCTCACCATGAATAAGAAGCACATCCGAATCTGGCAGAATATTGTTTTCTATAATCCAATGATACATCTTATCGGCTTCGGCTATTGTATCTACACAATACATTATACCTTTGTCGGCTTTAAGTTTGATTAGTTGTTTTATGGATGTCGTTTTGCCAGAGCCGCATCCAGTCGATATAACATACATCCCAGTCTTGTCATCAACTTTAATAGAACCATTTCTAAGGTTCATAGTAAAACCATTTCCACTACTAGGAATTACATTGATAGTATTCATTTGCCGCCTCCTTCCTCTGGTTCATCATCAACAATCAACCATTTATACTTATCAGCCAAGAAGTGCATATAAGAAAGCATGGATTCATCATCGAAAAAAGCATTGTCAAAATCAGGTTGCAATGCTTGTAATATTTTAAACTCATTCCTTATCTGTGCCATGAGTTCAGATTTTCTTTTAATAAGTGTTTTGTTCATCTTGATATTTTTTTTATTTCAATGGTATAAGTTCTTTCAGTCACTTCAACAAACCTGTTTTATATGAAGAAAGGACGATAAACCTCTATCGGTCTATCATCCTTTCCAAGTTATATTGAGAACTAAAAAACACTTATACATCAATTAGGGAATAAGGCTTTGAGATACGCATTTCATTAGTTTGCAAATATCCCCAGCCAATCTTTACCTTAACCTCATAACCACACAATAAGGCTTTATTTCAAGTTTCATCCAGTTTATCTTATCCGCACCAAGTAAAACGGCACTGGATTTATATGCTGTCTTAAACTCTTTCTGCTCCATTAAATATGAATAACCCAAGAGAATTGTTGGAAATGGATTGGGTAGATGAAAGTTGTTATAACCTTCTCCAGTAATCATAAAAGCATCCGCATCTTTCATTAATCCATCAGCCAGATCATCTTTGGGATAATCTGTATATCTCTGGAATATGGCTGTTATAGTCTTGTCAGTCGTAGTTATTCCGAATATCACCTTGTCTATACCTATATAGTTGTCTAGGTCTGTTTGTACAAGTCTGGCTATTTCATCATCAGTCTGTATTCCAGTATCGTAGATTTTCGATACTAGAAATATCTTTCTCGATAATTTGTTATTACCGTTATTTATTCCTTTTGCCATACTACTAATAAGTTATTTCAAATACAATTCTATCACTATAGATACGTATCTTTATTTCTTCCGTTTTTTGTTCCCCTATCATTTCCAACAAGGTACGGTAAAATCTTATAAATGCGTTTCTATGTGTATAATAATGATATTTCCCTATCTTTATCAAAGGATAAATCAATGGCTGTTCTTCCTCTCCAAGTCTGAAAGCTGATACTGAAATACCTGAAACAATATAACAATCAGTATCTATAATCAAATCTTTGTCAGTTGCATCTAATGAATCACGCCAGAATACTAATCGAATCTTGTTTTCTGCAAGTTGATTATATTCTATCTTTACTATTCCGTTTGTTTTCTCGTCCAATTTGCCTTGGATCATTTCTTCAATTTCATTTTTGCCCCAACTAGTACATAACATCATGTTGAAAGCGATAAATCTAAAATCCATAATTACTATTTTTGGTTTTCTGTGATACTACTTTCAAAATTATTCCGTACTTCTTTTGTAAGAAGCCAATTAGTCCCGTATAAGAATCGCTTCTTCTTCTTTCACGAGGACAAATCTTCAAAATCTCCTTCAAGTCGATTTCAATAGAGAGACCAGTTGAGAATGAATCACCGAATTTCTGCTTTAATGCTTCTATATCGGATTCATATCTACTTTCATTTGTTTTTTCGATTACATCAGGACAAACTTCATTCTCTCTAACCTGACGTTCCAACGGTTCTTCTAAAGAACCACTGAAAAATGTTCTAATAAAATTATCCCACATGGCAGTAGGTTTTAAATGTTTCGTCATTAGTTAGAGTTTCACGTCTAGGGGAGCGCGTTTTGTCATTTTCAGATAAGGACAAAAAAAATAACGCACTAAGATTTGTTGTCCTAGTGCGTTATCTGTATTATAAGTTATTTCCCAACTATTATTTTGCTACTGCTGGATAGTTTAAGATTTTAGGTGGAATATGCTTGTATTGTTTGAATCTTGAATCAGCTTTAACAGAACGTGTATTAGCTTTATTCATTGCTTCTATCCAATCAGCACGTCCTTGTGTATCAAACTTAACAAACTCTTCATAATCATAAGTCCAAGAATCACCATAAGCTAATTTCATTGCACGTTTATAGATTGCTTCTCGACTTGGAGCATTGAATAAACCTGAGTAATCTATACTCATTATACTAGTTTCGGTTGCTCTATAAACTCCTTTTGTCCAAACTGCTCCTTCATAAGCTCCAAGCTTTTCATTATAATAACGAGAATCATTTATAAAATGTGCCCATCTTATATTTTTTAAATTATTTGTAAAATCAATATTAGCATTACGACCAAATTTCTCATATCTTTGTGTATAATATTCAATGTCTTTTATGGAAGGAGAGGGAGAAGAGGAGGTTATATACTCATCTTCTAAATAACCAAATCCATGTCCACATGCTTCATGACGTACCATATACGCAAAACCTTCTGTCTCATTTTGTGTAAAGGGACAATTAGCAATACTGAATCCATTATGTTCTAATCCTGTAGTAGAGTTGTATGTGTGACAATTTTGCAGCATTATAACTTGAATATTATCTAATACATCTGTTTTTAAAGCTTTTTGAACATATCTCATACATTTTTCTGTATCAAAAAGTATCAAGTTATTACCTACCCATTCTGTAGAGAAAGCTGTTTCACCAATCATCTGATTGTTTTTTGATACAGCTTTTATTAGAATCACATCAAAAAAATCCCGTAATGATTTGAAGGGTTCTATGGAAAAATAATGTTCCATAGTTTCGTTGGCTTTAGTTTCATATAAACCACCTGATACCATATCCATATCTACAAATTGATCTCCCATTATAACTATTTTTATTCCATTTCCTTTTGTATGGGTTTGTAATATACTTACTTCTCCATCCATAGAATAATCAGTAGAGGAGTAAAGGTCTTTAGGATTGACGGTTAATTTATAACCTGATTGTTGTTCAAAGATATATTGTTCAGGATTCCAATATTTCCAGTTAGAGTGATCTAATACTTTCTTGGGAATATTCCCAGACAATCTATTATCAGAAGCATAAAAAAACTTTAGATTACTCATTTTTCCCATACTTTCAGGCAAATTTCCTTCCAAATTATTCCCATTAAGTCCTAATTGGGTAACATTTTCCAAGTTACCAATATTTTCAGGGATCTTTCCTATTAAATCATTATGATCTAAACCTAATGACTCAAGAGAAGTGAGTTCACAGATAGAGTTTGGTATTTCTCCCGTCAAATGATTTGCCGATAAATATAAACCTATCAAACTAGATAAATTTCCTATTCCATCAGGTATGGTTCCGCACAAATTATTATTCATTAAATTAATAGTCATAACTCTTGTAGGATTGTTATGTGCACTAATTCCATACCATTCGGAAACTGGTTTGTCACTACACCAGTTTGTATTATTAGTCCAGTTATCGCCATTGGTAGCTTTATACAGTGCTATCAATGCTTCACGTTCTAGATCTATACAGCTTTGCTTAATTGTAACAACCTGCTTCTTGTCGCTATTCTTATCTTTTACAGTAATAGTACCTTCTCTGTCTTTCTGCTCTGTATTCTTGGAGATAGCGAAACTTAAATTATATTCAGTTAAAGCACGTGTCGGTTGTACTTGCTGAATCCATGTATCTGAAACCTCTACATCAAACTCCAGATTGGTTTGTACCGCTAGATTCAGCGTACCGCCATCAATGCCGAACTGATATTCGTTACGAGCAACAAGGATAGCACCTTTATACATCTGATAGATTGACACTGTATCAGCCACATTCTCATCTTTCGGATTATAGAATACAATCTTAGCCTCCCTAGAATCATAAGCATCATTAGGAGATACAGTATAATGGTGTGTATGCGTAGAGACCGCACGGCTTTGAATCTCCGTTATCCAATCTACATCGGATAACATTTTAACCTCATAATCGAGTGTACTTTTAATTTCAATATCCACATTCCCACCTTCTTCGGGAATAGTGAAATCCTTTTTCGTCAAAGTTATAAAGTCCTCGAATCCCTGATAAACCTTAATCGTTTCCGATAGTTCTCCACTCTTGATTATAATTTCACCTTCTCGTTTATCTCCAGTTTCATTAGGTTCTATGGTGAAATTCAGATTACTTGTAGTAAGAGCACGTGTCTTTTCGGTTTGCTGTTTAATCCAATCAGCCCTTACTTCAACCTCAAAGTTAATATTAGCTTTCACCTCTACACTGATATTTCCTCCCTTGCTTGCTACCTCATATTTGGAAGAGGTTACGGTTAAAGCGTCTTTCTGTTTTTGGGTTACGACAATGTTTTTAGAATCCGAACCACATTTCAATACGACTGTTGCATTGCGTTCGTCGTATGTTTCATTGGTTGTTGCAGTTATAGTTATTTCATTCTTACCTTTACTACCAGAATTTGGAGTAACCGTTATCCAACTTTCAGCACGTGTATTAACTAGAGATGCAGTCCAATCGGCAGTAGTAGTAAATGAAATACTTACTGTACCACCTTCTTGTGATAGTACGGGATTTAGATTCTCCGAACTTGGTATTGTTATTTCTGGAGAAGGTTCGGGTGGCGTAGGCTCATTGTTGTCATCCTTACAAGAACATACTACGAAAAGCAGTAGTATAAACAATGGTAACAAAAATCTACTCATAAGTTTTGAATTTAAAATTTTACATATTGTTTGAATGGAGTCACTTATTTATAATGATTTAGAAAAATCCTAATTTCGTCTAATATCTTTTGTCGATTTTGGGAATTTAAATTTAAGATAGGAAATACTTCCTTCTCTTTATAACCGATTAAATCATCATGATTAGAACATTTACCTATTTCTATTAAATCTTGTATCTTATAAGGATTAAAAGTTTCACACTGATTGAATATTTCCTTTTCCCATTTATTGGTATTTTTCTGTTCTCTAATCGTATTATACAACACAGTTTTATTAAGATTGTCTATGGATTCTATTTTCTTTATTTCTTTATTGATAATCTCTTTCCAACATTGAAACCATGTGCATTTAGCCTCATAAATATCTATATTATCATTCTGTTTTGAATATTCAAGGTCTTGTTCTATAATTTCCTTTTCAAGAGAAAATAGAAGGCATTTTTGTTCAAATGGCATTCGAGAATTTGGTAAAATAGACTTCATAATGATACTCTCCTTATACGCCTATAAGTTCTCCGAAGTCAGCACTAGGTTACATATAGAGAAAGCGTGAGAACTTGTTTAGTTATTCATCAAAATCAAGCATCGCCAAACGCTTTGTAGGAATGAATAGAAGAAACAATACCCTCACGCTGAATGATATATGTGAAAGGGTATAACATTGGCTATACCGATTACATATACAAACAGAAGAAGAGCATTACATTGTCTCTATCCTCCTACGTTGAAATTGGCGATTTCGATTTTGGGATAAAGCAAAAAACGCTTTCTATGTTAAGTTCAGCCATTTCTCCAGCCGAACACTGCAAAGATAAGTTTTTTGTTTAAATGTAACGCTCTTATATGGGTATTATTTCTTCAAAGATAAGGCTTTTAGACCGTTCTAAGGCAGGCAGACTTCAAAAATATCATTTTATGTAGGAGAATAAAAAATAAGAGAAAGTAAGTCTGACTTTCCCTTATCCAGTCCTAGAACCCGAAACATCTTTCATTATATGTTCCAGCACACATCCATAAGCAATCCTTCAACCTGAAATTATACTTATCTTCAAGTGTTGATAAGTAACTTTCAAAATCATCGTATCGCTCTGATTCTTCTATTTGTTGCCTATCCAGTCTTATCTTGATTACTTCTCCAATCGAGTAGTCCAAGATGATGATGTAGTTTGTTTCCATTACTCTTTATTGTTTATAAATTGATTTTTGATTCTTTGAACTGTTGAAATACCTATCCCTTGAAGTTTGGCTATATTCCTGATGCTATATCCTTTTTTTAATAGGATAATAGTTTCCTTATATTCATCCTTCATTTTCTCTTCTGTCTTGATACTGCCTTTCTTCCTTCCTAATTTACCTCCATTCATAATATAGTTTTTCCTTCCGCTGTTTAGACGATATTCTATATTGCTTCTTTCGATATTAGACATTTCAGCAAGGATGGTTATCAAAATAGAAACGATGGGATTTACTTTTCCGTCTTTCTGCAAAGTATAAAGTCCTAAGTTTTGGATATACACAGATACTTTTGCTTCATGTAGTATATCCAATGATTTCAGAACTTGTAAAGTCGATCTTCCTAATCTACTAAGTTCTGATAAAAGTAAGTATTCTACAGAATTATTTCTACAATACTCCAGACATTCTGTGAGAACTACTCTTTCCTCATTTTTCTTTGCTCCTGAAATATGTTCCTCGTATATGTTCACGATTTCCATATTCTGTTGGTTTGCATATCTTTTCAGATCCTCTATTTGTCTTGACGTATCTTGTCTATCACTTTCAGACGAAACACGTGCATATATTACAGCTTTTGTTTCCATAATAATCTTTGAATAAAATGATAACATGAAGAAGTGTATTCAAAACCTTTCCACAGATTTATTTGAACACACTCCCTGATTGAACACAAAAGAGAAACTTTATTAGTTCGGTTCACTTTCTTATGAAATATTCTGTTGCGGAATGGACGAGTATATAATACTCCTTGTTCACCCTGCATTTATCCTGATATGGATTATAGAAATTCAGACAAAGTTCACTATATAATAAAGGTAAGTTTCTTCTGATTCTTCCTACGAGCCAATCATAATTTATTGGTCGGCTGTTTTTCATTTTCTGTTCCCACTCCTTTAGTGAGATCTGGGAACAATTACATTCCAGATACATATTCCTATCAAATGAATGGAATACTCTCGTTATCCAGTATTCCAGATTCTACAATATTTCTGGCAATATTATGTGAAGTTTCATTTCTAGGGTCATATCCGTAGTCTTCACTTCCCATTACTTTTATCACCTCAATAATGCTTTTGAATAGGGTTTGTTGTAAGGTTCGATGGTAGTAGATTATTGATTCTGCAAACTTTCTACTATCCCAAGACATATCGTTTAAAGCGTTCTCTAATTCCATAGCCGCTTTAAATTCCCTGCTGTTTTCTAATTTGTATCTTTCCATAATTTTATTTGTCCTTTAATGTGTTATAAAATAGAAAAGGAGAAACTACCTTTGTTTGTAGTTCCTCCTCGGAATTGTTTTACCTTACATATTCAGGTTGGTTATTCGATAAACCAACTGTATGTTTCATCTTCATGCTTCAATGCTTCTGTCAGTCCTTTACTAACAGTTGTCGCATTAACGCTGCGGTTTAGAAATGAATCTATATAACTGTTCTTGTTCGCACCAGTTATCAGGTTATAGAACTTCCACATACTTATTTCTCCGTTACTTCCAGCAAAATTCTTATCGTGAATGTAGGATTTGGCTACATTGTTTATTTGACTGTCTGTAATTAAAAGTTGTGGTAGTCTTTTCTGTTGGTTCTGTGACAAGTAATTATATAATCGCATTCTTCCTAGAATCTGGCAGAATTGATGTTCACTTAGCATTGTATCGCTTAAAGACTGCATCAGATGAATATGTTTGGCTATATTGTACTGATTGAATAAATCAAGTGCTGCCAGATATAAATCTGCATCGCTACTTGCTTTAACTTCATCTTTGTAACCGTCTGTAAAAATACATTGGTTAGTACATACAAGATTCAAAAAGCCAACTGCAAGACTGAATTTCTGCATTGTCTTTTTGCCTAATAAGTTATCCCTTCCATAGCTTTTGCAGCCTGAAATGGATAAATTTAAACGATTTCCATTTACGTCTTGAAATACGCTAGGTACTTCAATATTGAAAATCATTCTTTCGTAGTACATTGTCTTGTCCGATTCGAGAAGCTGATCTACTTTTTTGTTTATAGCTTCTGGGATTCTACCTTTTACAATGTGGCTAACTCTTATTACGGGATCTTCTATCTTTTCTCCCTTATAAAAATCCCGAACTGCCTCATAGATACTTTCTATGAAACATTGATGTGATATACATACCTCATTATCCTTAGAAAATGTAGGTATGATGCAATCATTTTTGAGGTGTTCCAATGTTACCTCATTTGTATTGGCTTCAATAAATGGAGATCGTTTAGGTTGCTGTTCTTCCTGCTTTTCCGATATAAGAATTGCTTCCTCCGCTTCATTCTTCCAATTATTGTCTAAAGCCACCATGTTTGTAGATGGCATTATTAAATTTACTGTTTCCATTTTTAATCTGTTTTTATTTTCTTTACTTTCTTACTCAAAACCGATCTTAGTTTCTTCCAATTTTTGGCAATAACTAAAACTGATTCAAGCACTATTATCAGAATAGCTTCACCACGTTCATACTTAGTCATGGTTTGCACTCCTGATTAAATCCCTTTACTGTTTTGGGCTTTCTGTGGCTTCTCCAAAAATGTTCCAGATACTCTATGAGTTCTATTACATTTACTATGAAGCCGATTACTTTCATTACTTCTAAAATTTTTCTTGTTTTCATTATTCCTCCTTTATTAAATTGTTTATTAATGTTTTATTATTCTCATTAATAAGGCTTTGAAAGGAGAATAAAAAAGGCAGAAAACAATTTGCTGTTTCCTGCCGTAGAGAATAAAAACGGATAATAACGAAAACATAATTCTTACTTTCCCGATTTGATATAACTGGAGTATATCTACCGAAAATAAGGATTATGTTTTCTGTAGCTGCCAGTATATAACATTATACTGTGCTACCGCTTATCATATCTTACTTCTTATGCTTATTACCGTTTATTCTTTTCTTTCATTTATAAGGTTTTCAAAGGATTATAACCGTATCTATTTTATGATAATATCTCCATTGGGTGTTACTGTTACCAATATATAGGCTTCTCTAGCTGATTTTCCTGCATACTTATAAGTATTATGCGAGTATTGGCAGTTCAAACCTAGTTTTTGTAGGGTAGTAATAGCAATTTTAAGCGCATTGAGTTTTGGATCTAATAAGACAGTAGCCTGCAAAATTTCTATAAGTCTTACTTTCAATTCTTCGGGGGTGTTCTCAAAGGATTTCAATATTTGTTGCTTATACTGTTCTACGCGGTTTATATCCTCTAGATACTTATTTATCTCTGCGGTTTTCTCTAAAGCGAGTATATCCACTTTGTTTTGATGAAGGGCTTTCAGTGAAAACAAGTCTTTTGTTCTGAATATTAGTTGTAGTAATTCATCCATATCCATGTTTATTGTTTGGGTAAGAGAAACTTGTTGGGGGTGATTGATATTGCTTTCTTCATCACATAGTTGTACTATTTCGTCTGGACGGTTTGCAAGCGAATCTTTATATATATCTATATATTTATTGGTAGCTTTATCGTAGCCTCCTATTGTTTTTATGGTTTGTCCCGTAAACTTGCTTATTTGTTCATAATTCCATCCACGTGCAACCAGTAGAGATATAAAGGTTCTTCTACCAGTGTGGGTGGCAATACATTCATGGCGTGAACGCTTTACTTCTCTAGGCTCGGATTCACCCTGATAATGAAAAGACTGTAATTCTTCCCCTTTAATGCCTGCTTCTAAAGCAATTCTTTTGATGTTTTTATTAATCATATCTTTTGTTATAGAAGGAAGTTTGCAGTGGTATTTATCTATCAATATCTCCTTTGCTATTTTAAAAATGATTCCTACTTCTACTTTTTTATTTGGTGTTTTCTTGGGTGCAAGGGTGATATAGTATTTGCCGCCAATTTCTTCTACTCGTTCATCTAGTCGTAATGTATCAGTAATACGATGCCCGAATGTACATTCAAGTAAGAAAATGTCACGTACTTCTTCATCACGTTTGCAAGTGGGTTTATAATTGTATAGAAGCATAACTTCATCATTCCTTAATGCTATATGGTTGGGGGAGGATTTATCATTGAATAGTTTTATTTTGAGCGAATTTATTTCAGCTTCCGTAAGGTACTTATTTGCTCTAGCACAAAGTATAATGGCGGATTTTGCATATTTCAAGATTGAATTGATGGTAGGTATAGCATAGGATTGTCCTTCATCATACGTATAATTGTCATGGATATAGTATGCAAAAGATGTGAGAAATTCAGTGGTGAAATATTTGAAGCTATCTACCTTTATATTTTTTTCATCTTCAAGATAGGAGAGGTAGAATTTGAGTGCAGGAAGTCCTTTTTTAATATAATTGTCGGATGTTCCTGATGCTATAGTTGTATCGTTATAGACTGCATCATGGATTACTTTAATAATATCATCGAACTTGTTTTGTTCTTCTTCTGCTGCTTTCTTTGTTTTTTGTCTTGCCATATCGTTGAACTCGTTTAGAAGTAGTTTGACTATATCAGTGCTATTATATTTTGCAATACTACAAAGGTATAGTTTAAACTTGGTAAAACGATCCTTTATTTCCTCTATTTTTTGGTTCACTATTGAATTGTTTATATTGTCAGCATTAGTCAGAATAGGACTAATGTAGGCTTTTTGCAATGATTGATTCCATTGTGTTGGATAGATCTTGGTGTGGGTAGCAAACTTGTACTGTTTACTATTGAATCTAATAATAAAGTTTATTGCAGACGGACGCCTGCTTCTCGGTGATTTTAGATAGAATCTACCGCACAACTCTAAGGGGAAGATCTGCTGTTCCATCAGTGTCGAAAATATACCTGATTTTCAGCGGCTTAATGAAAAACTGGGGTAACAAAAAAGGGTAACAAAAAAGGGTAATGCACTCTCTAAAATACAATATTGAGGCTGTTACGCACCGCATTGCCCAAATAAAAGAAAGCCGCTAACTAATTGATAGTTAACGGCTTTTGAGTGGAGCGTATCGGACTCGAACCGATCACCTCGACACTGCCAGTGTCGCGCTCTAGCCAGATGAGCTAACGCCCCGTTGCCAACGTTTGCAGGCTTGCTTTCGTTTTTGATGGTGCAAATATAATGCATTATTCTGAAATAATTGCTATGTTTGCGAAAGAATTTGAAAAAATAAGTTATGCTGATATATAATACCACTTATCATGTAGAGGAAGGAGAAGACAAAAACTTCCTGATATGGATGCAGGAACACTATCTTCCCGAGGTAGAAAAGAACGGAACATTGTATGCTCCACGTATAGCCCGTATCTTGAGTCATATTGAAGAAGGAAGCATCTGCTATTCTGTTCAGTTTGAGGTGGAAAACTCTGCCAAACTGCATCGTTGGCATCAAGAGCAAGGAGTGAAACTGAACGAGGAATTACTGAATATCTTTAAAGATAAAGTGATTGGCTTTCCTACATTGATGGAGGTAATAGTGTGATACAACCGGTCAAAGAGAAAATTATATTGGGTATAGACCCTGGTACCACCATTATGGGGTATGGAGTATTGCGTGTGGCAGGTGTCAAGCCGGAAATGATAGCCATGGGAATTATCGACCTCCGCAAATTTGGAGATCACTATCTGAAGTTACGCCATATTCATGAACGGGTACTGAGTATCATAGAGAGTTATTTGCCTGACGAGCTCGCTATTGAGGCCCCTTTCTTCGGAAAGAATGTACAGTCCATGTTGAAGTTGGGGCGTGCGCAAGGCGTAGCAATGGCAGCTGCTTTGAGCAGGGATATTCCCATTACGGAATATGCTCCTTTAAAAATAAAGATGGCCATCACCGGAAACGGACAAGCATCCAAGGAACAGGTGGCAGACATGTTGCAGCGTATGCTGCATTTTCCTAAAGAGGATATGCCTACTTTTATGGATGCAACGGACGGGCTTGCTGCTGCCTATTGTCACTTTCTGCAGATGGGGCGTCCCACGGTGGAGAAAGGCTATCATGGCTGGAAAGACTTTATTGCCAAAAATCCGGATAAGGTGAAGAAGTGATAAGAATTGAAATGTAGAATCTAAAAATAATATCATGAAATTGAATGAACTTGCTATCATTGGAGTGGCTGCAACGACGATTGTAAGCTGCACTCCCGCGAAGACGGAGTATGCTTCGTACGAACTTTACCCTGTCCGTTCGGGTAGTCTGACAGAGATGGAATATACACCTGCTGCCACGCAATTCACATTGTGGGCACCTACGGCAGATGAAGTTCGCCTGATGTTGTTCGAAGCAGGAGACGGAGGGCATGCCTATGAAACTATTTCAATGGAACCCTCTGAAGAAGGAACTTGGAAAACTAAAGTTGAAAAGGACTTGATGGGTAAATTCTACACATTCAATGTGAAAATCAATGATAAGTGGCTGGGGGACACTCCGGGTATCAATGCCAAAGCTGTAGGGGTGAATGGAAAACGTGCCGCCATCATCGACATGAAATCCACGGACCCCGAAGGATGGGTAGATGATAAACGTCCGGCATTGGCCTCTCCTGCCGATGTGATTCTTTATGAAATGCACCATCGTGATATGTCCATCGATCCGTCGTCGGGCATTGAGCATAAAGGAAAGTTCCTGGCACTGACAGAACAAGGAACGGTAAGTCCCGACAAGCTGGCAACCGGCATTGACCATCTGAAAGAATTGGGGGTGACACATGTACATCTCCTTCCGTCTTATGACTATGCCTCCGTTGATGAGACAAAGCTGGACGAGAACAAGTATAATTGGGGATATGATCCGCAGAATTACAATGTGCCTGATGGCTCTTATTCTACCGACCCCTACAAACCGGATGTTCGTATCCGGGAATTCAAGCAGATGGTGCAGGCTTTGCACAAAGCAGGTATCCGTGTTGTTCTGGATGTGGTGTATAACCATACTTTCAATACATCCGACAGTAATTTTGAACGTACAGTGCCGGGATACTTTTACCGTCAGCGACCGGACGGAACGTATGCAGACGGTTCGGCTTGTGGCAATGAAACTGCCAGCAACCGTCCGATGATGCGTAAATACATGATAGAGTCTGTATTACATTGGATTAATGAATATCACATTGACGGATTCCGTTTTGACCTGATGGGTATTCATGACATCGAGACAATGAACGAAATCCGTAAGGCAGCAACGTCTGTAGATCCGACTATATTTATATATGGTGAAGGATGGGCGGCATCGGCTCCACAGATGGCGGAAGATTCTCTGGCAATGAAAGCCAATACTTATAAGATGCCGGGTGTTGCTGCTTTCTCTGACGAAATGCGTGATGCTTTGCGCGGTCCGTTCAATGATAATCATCAAGGTGCTTTCCTTGCCGGATTGCCGGGAGGAGAGGAGAGCATAAAGTTTGGTATTGTAGGAGCCATCAGGCATCCGCAAGTAAATAATGACTCTGTGAATTATAGTAAGGATCCGTGGGCGGAACAACCTACACAGATGATCAGCTATGTTTCCTGCCATGATGATATGTGCTTGGTGGATAGGCTGAAAGCAAGTATCCCGGGTATTACTCCCGTAGAATTGGCAAAGCTTGACAAACTGGCGCAAACAGCCGTATTCACTTCCCAAGGTGTACCGTTTATTTATGCCGGTGAGGAAGTGATGCGTGACAAGAAGGGAGTACACAATAGTTTTGAGAGTCCCGATTCCATCAATGCGATTGATTGGAGACGAAAGGCGGAGCATGCAGATGTATTTGCTTATTATAAAGGGTTGATACAGCTTCGTAAGAAGCATCCGGCTTTCCGTATGGGTGATGCGGATTTGGTGCGTAAGCATTTGGAATTTCTACCGGTTGACGGCAGCAATGTGGTGGTTTACCGTCTGAAAGAAAATGCCAACGGTGATGCATGGGGAGATATTATACTAGTCTTGAATGCCCGTAAGGAGCCTGCCAAACTTACCGTACCCGAAGGTAAATATACAGTGGTCTGCAAGGATGGCTTTATCAATGAACAAGGTTTGGGCACACTGTACGGCCCCGAAGTTGTTGTTCCGGCCCAATCGGCACTGATTATGTATAAATGATGATTGGATGATGCAACAACATACAATACACATAGCGGGGGGCGTAGTACGCAACCCGCTTGTTCGTTTGACAGAGCCTGTCACCCTTGATTTCCTGGCAGGAGAACACATTGCCATTGTAGGACCGAACGGAGCCGGAAAGAGCCTCCTGGTGGATATGCTGACGGAAAAGTATCCTTTGCGTGATGGTGAGCTTACCTATGATTTCTCTCCCTCCCTCACGAAAACTGCCTATGACAATATCAAATACATTGCTTTCCGTGATACTTACGGTTCTGCCGATGCCAATTATTACTATCAACAGCGTTGGAATGCCCACGACCAGGAGGATGCTCCGCTAGTACGCGAAGTGCTGGGAGAGGTAAAAGACGATATCTTGAGGCGGCAGCTATTTGAACTTTTCAGCATAGAGCCGATGCTTGACAAGAAAATCATTCTTCTCAGCAGTGGGGAGCTGCGCAGGTTTCAGTTGACTAAAGCTTTACTGACTGTTCCCCGAATTCTTATCATGGACAATCCTTTCATAGGGCTGGATGCGCCTACCCGTGAACTGCTTTTTAATTTGCTGGAGCGGCTTACCCGGCTGGGCGAGTTGCAGATTGTCCTTGTGCTTTCCATGTTGGATGACATACCTTCATTTATTACACATGTTGTGCCGGTAGAGGACATGAAGGTGGGCGAAAAGATGGAACGTGAGGAGTATGTGCAGGCATTCTGTGCGGGCAATCAGATGCGTATTCAGGAAGAGGCCGGAGCGTTGGAGGAATTGCAGCGGCGTATTCTCGATTTGCCCTACGAACATGCGAATTTCACTTCGGACGAAGTGGTGAAATTGAACGGGGTTAGCATCCGTTACGATGACCGTACCATTCTGAAGGAGCTGGATTGGACAGTGATGCGTGGTGAGAAGTGGGCGCTGAGTGGCGAGAACGGTGCCGGCAAGTCTACCTTGCTTAGTTTGGTTTGTGCGGATAATCCGCAGTCATACGCCTGCGATATCAGTCTTTTCGGACGGAAGCGCGGAACGGGGGAGAGTATTTGGGAAATCAAGAAACACATCGGTTATGTCAGTCCGGAAATGCATCGTGCTTATCTGAAGAATCTGCCTGCCATAGAGATTGTCGCTTCCGGTCTGCACGACAGCATCGGATTGTATAAACGTCCTCATGCCGAACAGATGTCGGTATGTGAGTGGTGGATGGAGATTTTCGGTATTGCCGCCTTGAAAGACAGTCCTTTTCTGCAACTCTCCAGCGGGGAACAGCGTCTGGCATTATTGGCACGTGCTTTTGTCAAGGACCCGGAACTGCTGATATTGGATGAACCGCTTCATGGACTCGATACATACAACCGCCGTCGGGTCAAGAAGATTATAGAGGCATTCTGCCATCGTCGGGATAAAACGATGATTATGGTAACCCACTATGAGAATGAATTGCCGCAAACAATTACTAACCGTTTATTCTTGAAGCGAAACCGCTGACCAGATAATAATTAGTCAAGCAAAGATAATAAAGGACTAGCAGGAACCATTTATGGTGTAAATCGTTATATTTGTAATATCAACCATCTAAACATTTATATCATGAAGTTTTTTATTGATACGGCAAATTTAGAACAGATTCGGGAGGCCTATGACTTGGGCGTACTCGACGGAGTTACCACTAATCCTTCGCTTATGGCAAAAGAAGGTATCAAAGGAGTGGAGAACCAGCGTAAGCACTATGTGGACATCTGTAATATTGTGCAAGGCGATGTGAGTGCCGAGGTGATAGCTACCGACTATGAAGGCATGATTAAAGAGGGTGAAGAATTGGCAGCCTTGAATCCGCATATCGTAGTGAAGGTGCCTTGCATTGCAGAAGGTATCAAGGCCGTTAAATACTTCTCGGGCAAAGGTATCCGTACAAATTGTACTCTGGTATTTTCTGTCGGTCAGGCATTGCTTGCAGCCAAGGCAGGTGCAACGTATGTTTCTCCGTTTGTGGGGCGTCTCGATGACATCTGTGAGGATGGCATTGCATTGGTTGCGAAGATTGTAGAGATGTACCGTTATTATGGATATACCACCCAGGTACTTGCCGCCTCTATCCGTCATACGGCACATATCATGCAGTGTATAGAGGTGGGTGCTGATGTGGCTACTTGTCCGCTTTCGGCCATTAAGGGTTTACTTAATCATCCGCTGACCGATTCCGGTCTGAAGAAGTTCCTTGAAGATTACAAACGCGTGAACGGATAAACTTAAAATATCCTATAAGCCTATCTTTCAATGTAATTATTGACTAATATTGGTGAGAAATAGAATAAAAAGATTTATTTTTGCACCTTATATTTAGATATACAATAAGGCACCGATGAAAGATAGGCTCATAGGATTTATTAAGACATACTGCTTGTTTGTCTGCATTTTTGTGTTGCAGAAACCACTATTTATGCTGTTTTACAAATCGCTGTATCCGGATGCCTCGTGTGCGGACTGGTTCAGTGTCATTTGGCATGGGTTACCTTTAGACCTATCTCTGGCTGGTTATCTGACAGCTATTCCCGGTTTTCTTTTCATAACCTCTGTATGGACACTTTCTAAATCCCTTCATCGCATCTGGTGCGGCTATTTCCTCTTCATTTCAGTACTTATCTCCATAATTTTTACTGTCGATTTAGGATTATACGAGTATTGGGGGTTCCGTTTGGATGCTACTCCGTTATTCTATTTCTTTTCCTCCCCTAAAGACGCAGTGGCCAGTGTCAGCATTTGGATGGTGCTGGGGGGAATTGTGGCAATGGCTGTTTATGCTGTCGTGCTGTATGCTGTTTTCTACGGCATCTTGCTGCAGAAGAAGCTGTTGCTGCGGATGAAACTGCCTTATCGTCGCCTGAAGGTGTCAGGTATATTGTTGCTGATGACGGGGTTACTGTTTATTCCTATCCGTGGAGGCTTTACAGTATCTACCATGAATGTGGGGAAAGTCTATTTCAGTGCCGAGCAGCGTCTGAACCATGCAGCTATCAACCCTGCATTCAGTCTGATGGAATCTCTTGCCAAGCAGAAGGACTTCAGCAAGCAGTACCGTTTTATGGAAGCTGCGGAGGCCGACCGGCTTTTTAAAGACATGCTTGAACCCGCAGGTGCCGGTGGTCAAACGGAAGAGACAGATTCTGTGCTGCAACCTGCCGATTCACTGCATACTTTATTCAATACTCAGCGTCCCGATGTACTCTTTGTGATTCTTGAGAGTTTTTCCTCCAGGTTGATGACAGCTTTGGGAGGTGAGCCGAATATTGCCGTCCATCTGGATAGCTTGAGTAAGGAAGGGGTGCTCTTTACGAACTTCTACGCCAACAGTTTCCGTACGGACCGTGGGCTGGTGGCTATCTTGAGTGGCTATCCTGCCCAGCCCACTACTAGTATTATGAAGTATCCCCGTAAAACGCAGTCCATTCCTGCCATTGCAGGCAGCTTGCGGAAGGCGGGTTATGGTACCAAGTATTATTATGGCGGTGATGCCGACTTTACCAATATGCGTTCCTACCTGATGTCATCAGGCTTTGAAGACATTGTTTCCGACCAGGATTTTCCCGTAACGGAACGTTTAAGTAAGTGGGGGGCGCACGACCATCTCGTATTCAACCGTCTGCTGGAAGACTTGAAAGCCGAAGCTGCCGAAGGAACTGCCGAAGAGAAAACTCCTCATTTCCGTGTCTTGCAGACCTCCAGCAGCCACGAGCCTTTTGAAGTACCTTTCCGTCGTCTGGAGAATGACCGGCTGAACGCCTTTGCCTATACGGATAGTTGTGCAGGCGATTTTGTAAGACAGTTCCGTGAGCTTCCCCAGTGGAAGAATACGGTGATTGTGTTTGTTCCAGACCACTTGGGAGCTTATCCCGAACATATCGACAATTTGTCGGTAGAACGCTACCGGATACCTCTGTTGATGGTGGGCGGTGCTGTCCGAGAGCCGAGGCGCATTGACGTCTATGGCTCGCAACATGATATTGCAGCCACGTTGCTGGCTCAATTGGCGCTGCCCCATGATGAGTTTGTTTTCAGTAAAGATATGCTTAATCCCGCTTCCCCTCATTTCGCGTTCTTTACCGTACCCGATGCTTTCGGTATGGTGACAGCGGACAATCAAGTGATATTCAATTGCCAGGCGGGTACTGTGGTAGTGGATGAGGGCACAGCAAAAGGGAAGAACCTGCCGTTGGGCAAAGCCTATTTGCAAAAATTATATGATGATATAGCCAAAAGATAACGTATGACAGCACTTATGGACGCCTTGCAAGGGGCAATAGATGTAGACACAAACATATTTTTTTCCATCAATCGGATGCACAACATGTATTTCGATTATTTTATGAGCGCTTATAGCGGTAAGTGGGTTTGGATTCCCATGTATGCTGCCATCTGGTATGTGATGTTGCGCAATTTTCATTGGAAGGTCACACTGTTTTGCATGATAGGCCTTGCGCTCACCATTACTTTTGCCGACCAGGCATGTGCCACTTGGATACGTCCCTATGTGGAGCGTATGCGTCCTTCCAATCTGAATAATCCCATTTCGGAGATGGTGCATATCGTCAACAATCATCGTGGAGGGCGTTATGGCTTTCCTTCGTGTCATGCCGCCAATACCTTCGGATTGGCGTTTTTCCTGTTCTTTCTATTCCGCAAGCGGTGGCTTACTCTTTTCATTATGGCCTGGGCGTTGCTGACGTGCTATTCGCGCGTATATCTCGGTGTGCATTATCCGGGTGATTTGCTAGCAGGGACTATTGTGGGGCTGATTGGTGCCTGGCTGATTTACCGCTTGTTTGTGAAGGTTAGCGGATATAAGCGTGCCGAGCATGTCACTCATGTCTATGCTCCTATATGGGTAGGGTTGCTGACGATAGCGGGGATGCAGGTTTATGCCGGAATACGGATATTGTTGTAGATGACAGTTTTTAGAACTGATAACCAGCAGTCACCATAACCTCCCGTGGACGGATATTCAACCGTGAAGTATAGCTTTGTGTGACCGAGTAGGTAGTATAGGCATACTCTTTCTTGTTGAACAGATTGCTGAGGCTGGCTTCCACTCTCCATTTCCTTGTCTTATAAATGAGTGATGCGTCTACAAACAGTGTGTTGAGATGCGTATCGCTGTTTAAATCGTTCCGGTAATGTTCTCCGGAAAGGCAGAGGTCGACGTGTCCGATGCTGAATGTGAGGTGCATACGCTGTACGAAGTCCAGTAGAGGAGCAAGGTGCGTGTCGTTCCCTATTTTACTGCTGCCATAGCTGATTGTGGCATGATATTCGGCTTCGAAAGCTTCGGCGGGCGACCATATCAGTTTGGGTTCCATCTTAAGATAGTCATAACGGTATTTTTGAGGCGGGCCGTTTCCGGCTGTTTCCGTTTGTGGAGTGAGGGCGTCTGTATCTGAAACCCGTGTCAACTGCCAGCCGGTATTGCGGCTCAGTTGTAAGTCAAGTGAGGTTTTCAGATTCCAGTCGAAAAATCCCTTGGAGAGAGTGCTGAGCAGGAACCAACTTTGTGTACTGTTGGAATGTAGGCGAAGGGTGTGGACAATGCGGTTTTCAGAGATACTCTGTTCATTCAAGGTGTTGTAGTGTACATGTCGGTAGGACAAAGTGGCGGTGGCGAAAAATTCCTGCACGGTATTCTTGTATTCTCCATAAAGGTTGTATTGTTGGCGTATACTGACGGGGAAGAGGCCGTCAGTGTTTTTCCAGGTACGGTAGTCTGTCCGATAGGTAAAAGGGCAGAGGTCTGTGACATCTCCTGCTGAGCGGTGTAAACTGCCGTAGAGGGAAATTTTCCAATGGTAGTCCGGCTGATAGCGCAGATAGAGTGACGGATTGAAAAAGAGAAAAGAACGCTGTTGCGAGAAGTAGCGCTTATAGCTGAGAGGGAGTGACAGACTTCCCTGCCACTTGCCTTGCTCCAATTGGAAGTAGGAGGAGAGGTAGGGAGAAAAACTGGATGCGCCAAATGTTTCCATTCGGGTGGAATGGTACTTTACCGATGCCCATTCGCCCTTTATACCGGCGGTGTATTGCCGGGTGAAACCGTTGTGTTTTCTTAGGTGGCTGGCCTTATTGTCGCTGTAAAGGCTGTGCTGGATGAATTTGTCTTCCCCGTCGTGTAGTGACAAGGAGGAGGGCAGATAGGCATACTGTGTGGCAGAATTGAACTTCCATGTGCTTTTCTCTCCATTGCGGATAAGGCTGAAGAAATTCTTTGCCGTAAACTGGGAGGTGCGCATCGTTTGCTGCAACTCGTGGGAGGTGCCGCGGTTCGTTTCACTTTCTGCCAGGAAGCGGTTCGACAGATAGTGGATGGTCTTGTTATCCTCATAGTGCATTTCCATATGGGCGGCATCGTTCTGCAGGCAGTAGTGGTAGGCTTCATCCATGCGTATGGTGTCATCGGGCTGGTAGTAGACTTGCGAGTTGCCCCGTTGCTGGGTAATCCGGTTATGGGTATATCCGGCTTGCAGGCGCAGGGAACGTTCGTCGTTCCATTTATACATGCGGTTGGCGTTCAGTGTATGGGTTTCGTTGAAGAGCAGCCGTTGCTTGTCGAGGGGAGCGCTGATGCCCGGTTGTACCAGAAAGCCGTGCAGGGGAATCTGTTGGGATGTGTTGTTTGTCAGTATATGTTGCTCACGGCTAAGGTCGGTACCGTTGTTGTTGCTCTTGTAGCCGTAGATGCTTTGCTTGCCTTTACCCAGTTGGAGGGCATTGGCGGCGTTTTCCCAAAGAAGCGTTCCTTTGTCCCTCTTCGTTTGTGCCGTTCCGGTCGTTTCTTGTGTTCCATCACTCCAGCCTGCACCCAGGGTACCGTTGACAATCCATTGGTCGCGTGCCTGTGGGTCGAGTTTCAAGTTCAGGGCTATTTCATCCGAACTGAGTTTTCCTTTCAATGCCTTGACCGATTGGTAGTTCTCCATAATTTCTGCCGATTTTACGGCTTTGGCACTGAGGTTGTTGTTGATTTGGCTGTAGCGTCCACCCGTCACGTCCATACCCTCCACAAAATAGTGGTCGATGGCTTTACCTTTATATTTCACCTGCCCGTTGTCGTCAATATCCACACCGGGGAGTTTTTTCAGAACATCCTTGATGTGTACGTCCTTGGAAGAGGCAAACTCTGCCAGATTATACCTTACGGTATCTTTCCTGCCATGAATGCGGCCGGGACGTATTTGGACTTCTTTCAGTGCAATGGCTTCGGGATGCAGACGAATATGGAGTGTTCCTGCTGCCGATATGTTGCGTATTTCCCATCTATAGCCCAGCAGTGATACGCTGACTTGCAGGCTGCCGTTGTATTTCCATGGCAGGGAATATCTCCCCCGGGCATCGGTCAGGGCGTAATCTATCATGGTGCCGTTTCGCAGCACACTAATCATTACGGCTTCCAGCGGTTGTCCGGTTTCTTCGTCCGTTACCAAGCCACTGAGAGACTGTGCATGCGCTGTCATTGCAAACAAGGCAAGGATTGGCAGCAAGAGTTTCTTGAAGTGTATATCCATTGGAGTTCGATGGGATGAATCAGTCAAGTTCCAGCGGATTGTGGGCTATATTCTTCGGCTTCCTGGCTTCATTGCCCTGGTCGTCGCGTATGGTGATACGTACGTTGGGCGTGTTGCCCATAATGAATCCTACCGGGTCGGCATAATATCTTTCGTGGATTTTGTTGTACGCCTTGCGGTTTACGGGTTCATAATCTTTTCCGTTGAAGAGGATAGGTCGGTAGGAATGGCATTGCTCCATACCGGTGCAGGTAAAGAGATAATGCCCCCTGTTGTCTTCTGCTTTCAGTATCAGTCCGGGCAGTCCGAACAGCTTCCACGGCCCTTCGCTGGAGGAAATCTCCGGACTGTACCAGACAATCCATCTGCGTCCCTTAAACACGCATTCTGCTTTTTGGCAGAGATACGAGAGGATGGTTGCCGTGTCTGTCTGCAGCGTCCACTGTGGACGCTCTTCCGGTTCCTCGCACCGGAGTCTGTTGATGTCTCCGGCAATTTCATCCAGTGTGGTCACTTTGCCTACGGGGTATCTCTTGTAGGTCTGTTCGTTCAGCTTGCTTTTTCTGAACTGTTTGGCGTGTTCAATCATCGTTTCTTGCGAGGCGTTATTGGCAATGTCGGCAGCAAATACCGAGTCGCCCACATACTTTGTGTAACTGTAGAACTTGGAGCATTTCTTGCCGATTTCCAACATCATGGTTTCCTGGAAACGCTCTTCCGACAGTGTGTCCGTACAGCCGTCCACTTCATACTGCACCATGAGTACAGCCTGGTCTATGGTATCTTTTCTGAACGTCTTGCCGGAGCCGATTTTGATGTTGAACTGTGCGCAGGCGGTTGCGGCGGTTATCAACAGCATGGCGGTGAGTAGAATCTGCTTTTTCATACTTTTTCGTTGTTAGAAATTACTGTTTCGAGGACGTGTCATGTGTCCTGTCGTCGCAAATCTATGCAGAATTTGTCTTTCCGGAGTGAGAAAGTTATTACTGAAATGTTACTCAAATGAGAATAACCGCCTCGCGCGTACCTCTGATTGGAGGAAACCCTTACCTTTGTATAGTATAAAAGAAGAACAGACTCTGAGATGGAAAAACGAATCAGAATAGTATGGGCATTGTCACTGATCTCCATGCTGCTGCTTGTAGCAGGGCAGGGATATTGGTTGTGGAACCAGTATCAGTATAAGAATGAGGAATATGAAGAAGAGATACACCGCCTTGTCATGGATGCCGTGGCAGTGAACGACTCTATCCGGCGTGAACAGCCGAAGAAAGTGTTCAACAAGCCTAATATATCCTTTTTCAACACCAATGTGGACATGCATACGGATAGGGATTCATTGACCAACAAGCTCAAAGAGCGCTATACGCGTACGTTTGTGGTGGGGGCCATGGCAGATAAATCCGTTCTATCCACGGCAATGAAGGATAGTATTGTCTATAAGGACAAGATTGTGATACATGGCGAAGACAAGCTGCTTTTCAACATGAGCTTCAGCGAGGCGATAGTTGCTTATCAGTTGCAGATAGATGTCCCTTTTACGTTGCAGCGCTTCGATTCGGTGCTGGCGACTAAACTGGACGGCATGTCTTTCACTACCGGACTAGTCACGCCGCGCGACAGCCTCTATCAATGGGTGGAAACCGTAGAACGGCTGGGGAGTGATTTGCATCCGGTCATCCGTCTGGTTTATCCTTACAATCCGCTGAAGCGGGAGTTGGTACAAGTGGATGTGCAGGTGATGCCGCATACTCTTTTGCTCCGTATGGGCTGGCAACTTCTGGGCAGCTTGGTATTGATTCTTCTGCTGGCTGTCTGTCTGCTGTTCCAGATAAAGACCATTTTGAAGCAGCACCGTGTGGACGAGTTGCGGAAAAGCTTTGTCAACACCATGATACACGAGTTGAAACGTCCCGTGCAGGCCTTGAAGATGTGCGTCTCTTTTCTCAATGACAAAACAATGCGTACCGACGAGCAGGCCATGGATGAAGTGGTGCGTGATTCTGTTTCCGAGCTGGACAACCTTTCCGCCTACCTCCGGAAGCTGCGCGACATGACCCGTGCTGACGATGAGCAGACACAACTTTCCCTCAGTACTTTCGATTTGAAACCGGTTGTGGAGAAGTTGATACGCCTGCAGCATGCTCCTGAGGGAAAACAAGTGTCTTTCGAGACACATTTCACGGACAACCTGCTGGTTACGGCCGACCCCGTGCACATGGCAAATATCATCAGTAATCTGATGGAAAATGCTGTGAAATATTCGGGAAGCTCCGTCAGTATCCGGGTAGAATGCCGCCTGCATGGCCACGAGCTCACATTGAAAGTTTCCGATGACGGCATTGGTATCCCTGTTTCCGAGCAGGGACGGGTATTCGATAAGTTTTACCGTAGCAGCAACTTGCCTGACCGTTCCTTGCCGGGCATCGGTTTGGGGTTGAGTTATGTCAAGTTGTTGGTTGAGGCTCATAGGGGAACCGTCTTTCTGACCAGTCAGATTGGGAGGGGGACGACGGTGGAAATAACCATTCCACAATAATCTGCACAGATGGATATTGAGAATATAAATAGCAACTCATGAAACCACTGAAAATTCTTTTTGCTGACGATGACCTGAAGTATTCCATGCTTCTGAAACGCTTCCTGGAGAAAGAGGGTTATGAAGTGACCTATGCCGGAAATGGTCTTATCGCCCTCGACCAGTTTCCTCTTGTCAAACCGGACCTTGTCTTGCTTGACATCAATATGCCCGGGCTCAATGGCTTTGAAGTGGCAAAACGAATCCGGGAGGCGGACAAGCATGTCCTCATCTTTTTTCTTTCCGACCGCAGCGACAAGGCTGACCGCCTGCAAGGATTCCAACTGAAGGCGAACGATTATCTTGCCAAACCTTTCTATCCGGAAGAGCTTACGGCGCGTATCCGCGAGCGTTTCACTTCGCAGTTGTCCGGCGTGGCAGAGGATGAGATGTATGCTTTCGGCCATTCCGTATTCAATTACAGTACGAACGAGATTCGTACGGGAAATAGTAAGGTGCTGATTACTTCCCGTCAAGCCGATATCCTTCGCTTGCTTGCGCTGAATGTGAATAAGACTGTCAGTCGCGATACGTTGCTGGATGCTGTGTGGGGCACTGCCTCGTATGCCAACTCCCTTGCCTTGAATGTACAGATGTCCTATCTGCGGCGGTCGCTAAAAAACGACCCGAGCGTGAGGATTGAGTCGTTGATGAAAAAAGGGTATATGCTTGCCGTTCTCTGAAAACATCTTTATCTTTGGATTGTTATACAAACAAGACATTTCAAAAAAAAGAGAGCTTATGATGAGTTTAGGAGGATGGATGAATAAAATCTTGATAGGTTGGGGGATAGACCCGAAGTTTGCCGATATGTTTGACGAGACGATTATTGCACTGCTGATGGTGGGGCTTTCGATAGGGCTGGACTATTTGTGCCAGGCAATCTTCGTTGGCGGTATGAAGCATTATACCCGACGCTCTCCCCATCAGTGGAATACGTTGCTGATGAAACGCAGGGTGATACACCATTTGATACATATTCTGCCGGGAATCCTCATCTACTACCTGCTGCCCATGGCCTTTGTGCGTGGAAAGGAGATGCTTGAGTTCTCACAAAAGGTGTGTGCTGTCTATATCATTGTGGCGGTGCTGCTTACTATTAACGGCTTGTTGCTGGTACTGCTCGATGTTTATAACATGAAGGACAAGCAGAAGAACCGTCCGCTGAAAGGCTTCGTGCAGGTATTGCAAGTGCTGCTGTTTTTTATCGGAGGTATCATAGTGGTTTCAGTGCTGATAGGCAAGTCTCCTATGACCTTGTTTGCCGGTCTGGGCGCATCTGCAGCTGTACTGATGCTGGTATTTAAGGACAGCATTCTGGGGTTTGTGGCCGGCGTGCAGCTCTCTGCCAACGACATGTTGCGGATAGGGGACTGGATAGCACTGCCGGGTGGCGTTGCCAATGGAGTTGTAGAGGAGATTACGCTGAACACGGTCAAGATACGCAACTGGGACGAAACCATCTCGACCGTACCGCCGTATACCCTGGTGAACAACTCCTTCCAGAACTGGCGCGGCATGCAGGAAAGTGGCGGGCGACGGGTAAACAAGAATATCTTTCTGGATATGACTACCTTGAAGTTCTGCACTCCGGAAATGCTGGATAATATCCGCAAGGAAGTCCCCTTGATGGCCGACTATCAGCCTGCAGAAGGAGAGGTGCCAACCAATGCGCAGCTCTATCGTATCTACATCGAACGCTATTTGTGCAGCCTGCCGGTGGTGAACCAGGAGATGGACTTGATTATCAGCCAGAAGGAACCCACGACGTATGGGGTACCCATCCAGGTATATTTCTTCTCTCGCAACAAGGTATGGAAAGAGTACGAGCGCATTCAGTCCGACATCTTCGACCACTTGCTGGTGATGGTACAGAAGTTTGACTTGAAACTGTATCAGTATTCCGACTAATATATCAACCGGAACTCCGCATATACAGGCAAGTGGTCGCTGTATCCTCCTTGATACTTCATCCCGTAGTAGGTGCGGAAGGGTTGCTGCCCTCCGTATTTCTTGTCTCTTGTCAGTAGGAAGGGCAGGCAGAATACGTCTGCCTTCGCTTCCTCTGTATATAGCGGTGCGTGTTCTTGCAGCAGCGTACCCGATACGATGATGTGGTCCAGCAGTCCCCATTCTCCTTGATACTTGTAGCTGCCGAAGTGCTTGCGTGTCTTGGTTTTTCTTGCCAGTAGATGGTAAAGTTTTTGTGGATGTAGAGAGTCTTGCAATGTTGACGGTGCTGCTGCCTCCAACACCTCCTTTACCGA
>OGIR01000532.1_pt1 | contig 30197 bp, 19 predicted proteins | sample 1571831 | NCBI WGS metagenome assembly OGIR01 (sample SAMEA2582124, study PRJEB24529) | metagenome | biome: Human gut stool | place: China | collected 2011 | reverse complement strand
GCACCGATGAGAATTACGACGTGATCGTGAACCCGGACAAGGGTGACTTCGAGATCTGGCGTAACCGTGAAGTTGTGGCCGATGAAGATTTGACTAACCCGAATATGCAGATTTCGTTGAGCGAAGCACAGAAGATCGATGCTTCCTACGAAGAAGGTGAAGAGGTGACTGATGAAGTGATCTTTGCCAAATTCGGACGTCGTGCTATCCTGAATCTCCGCCAGACATTGGCTTCCAAGATTCTGGAACTTGAGAAAGATAGTATTTATAATAAATATATAGATAAGGTAGGTACGATCATCAATGCAGAAGTGTATCAGATCTGGAAGAAAGAAATGTTGCTCTTAGATGATGAAGGAAACGAGTTGCTGTTGCCTAAGACCGAACAAATCCCGAGCGATTTCTATCGCAAAGGTGAAACGGCCCGTGCAGTAGTTGCCCGCGTGGATAACAAGAATAATAATCCTAAGATAATCTTGTCACGTACTTCTCCCGTTTTCCTGCAACGTTTGTTTGAGATGGAAGTACCCGAAATTAATGATGGTTTGATTACCATCAAGAAGATTGCCCGTATCCCTGGTGAACGTGCCAAGATCGCGGTAGAATCTTACGATGACAGAATCGACCCTGTAGGAGCCTGTGTAGGTGTAAAGGGAAGTCGTATTCATGGCATTGTTCGTGAACTTCGCAATGAGAACATCGACGTAATTAATTACACATCGAACATCTCATTGTTTATACAGCGCGCTTTAAGCCCGGCTAAGATTTCTTCTATCCGTCTGAATGAGGAAGAGAAGAAAGCAGAGGTTTTCCTCAAACCGGAAGAAGTTTCGCTGGCTATCGGTAAAGGCGGTTTGAACATCAAACTGGCCAGTATGTTAACTGAGTACACTATCGACGTGTTCCGTGAGTTGGATGAGAGTGTAGCGGATGAAGATATCTATCTCGACGAGTTCAGAGACGAAATCGACGGATGGGTGATCGACGCCATCAAGGCTATCGGCATTGATACAGCGAAGGCTGTGTTGAATGCTCCTCGTGAGATGTTGATTGAAAAGACGGACTTGGAAGAAGAGACAGTGGACGAGGTAATACGCATTTTGAAATCGGAGTTTGAAGAAGGTGAAGAAATTGAGAATTGAGAATTGAGAGTTGGGAGTGAAAGAAATCCATACTCATTCCACTCTCAACTCTCAATTCTCCACTCTCAACTTCTTAAAGCTCCATTTATTCATTAATTTTAAAATATGACGATAAGGTTAAACAAAGTTACAAGAGATTTGAACGTAGGAATCGCGACGGTAGTTGAGTTCCTGCAAAAGAAAGGGCATACCGTAGAGGCTAATCCTAATACCAAAATTAGCGAGGAGCAATACGCTATACTCGTAAAAGAGTTTAGTACAGATAAGAACCTTAGACTTGAATCGGAGCGTTTCATACAGGAACGTCAGAATAAGGAACGTAATAAGGCGTCTGTTTCGATTGAAGGCTTCGAAAAGCAGCCGGAGAAACAGAAGTCGGAAGATGTGATTAAGACAGTCGTACCTGAGGATGCACGTCCGAAGTTTAAACCTGTCGGAAAAATTGATTTGGATAAACTGAATGGTCGTAAACCTGAAAAGGTGGAGAAAGAGCCGGAACAGAAACAAGAAGTACCTGTTGTAGAACGGCCCGTCGTTAAACCCGAAGTGAAAAAGGAGCCCGAGAAGAGAGAACCCGAGGTGAAGAAAGAAGAGATGGTGATACCTCCTGTTTCTGTAGTAGAGCCTACTCCAGTGGTAGTTGAGCCCGTAGTAGTCTCGGAACCTGTAGTGGAGACGAAGCCGGTAGAAGTTGAAAAAGTAGTAGAAGAAGTGAAAAAAGAAGAGCCGAAGGTAGTAGAAACTGCACCTGTGAAGGCGGAAGAACATAAAGAAGAAAAAAAGGTGGAAACTGCACAGGCTGAAGTAACCCCGGTAGCAGAAAAAGCTCCGGAGGATGATGGTGTTTTCAAAATCCGTCAACCGGAATTAGGCGCGAAGATCAATGTGATCGGTCAGATCGACTTGGCTGCATTGAACCAGTCTACTCGTCCGAAGAAGAAATCGAAGGAAGAGAAGCGTCGCGAACGTGAAGAGAAAGAGAAAATCCGTCAGGATCAGAAGAAACTGATGAAGGAAGCCATCATCAAAGAAATCCGTAAGGATGATTCTAAAGTGGTGAAGAACGGTCCGAAAGAAAGCGCGGATGCTGCTAAGAAAAAACGTAACCGTATCAATAAAGAAAAGGTAGACGTTAATAACGTTGCGACTTCCAACTTTGCTGCACCGAGACCTAATATACAAGGTAAAGGCGGCAATGGTAATAACAACGGTCAGGGCGGACAAGGAAATAATAACAGAAGAAATAACAACAATAATAAGGATCGCTTCAAGAAGCCGGTTATCAAACAGGAAGTGAGCGAGGAAGACGTAGCAAAACAGGTAAAAGAAACTCTTGCACGTCTGACAACCAAAGGTAAGAACAAGACGTCCAAATACCGTAAAGAAAAACGTGAAATGGCTTCCAACCGTATGCAGGAACTGGAAGATCAGGAAATGGCAGACAGCAAGGTATTGAAGTTGACCGAGTTCGTTACAGCTAACGAACTGGCAACGATGATGGATGTATCTGTCAATCAGGTTATCGCTACTTGTATGAGTATTGGTATCATGGTTTCTATCAACCAGCGTCTGGATGCGGAAACAATCAATCTGGTGGCAGAAGAGTTCGGATTCAAGACAGAATATGTAAGTGCGGAAGTGGCACAAGCTATCGTTGAAGAAGAAGATGCTCCGGAAGATTTGCAACCGCGCGCTCCGATTGTTACAGTGATGGGACACGTTGACCACGGTAAGACTTCTTTGCTCGACTATATCCGTAAGGCGAACGTAATTGCCGGTGAAGCCGGAGGTATTACACAGCATATCGGTGCATATAACGTGCAACTGGAAGACGGTCGCCGTATCACGTTCCTCGATACTCCGGGTCACGAAGCGTTTACCGCTATGCGTGCACGTGGTGCGAAAGTAACGGATATTGCTATCATTATTGTGGCTGCCGATGATAACGTGATGCCGCAGACAAAGGAAGCAATCAATCACGCGATGGCTGCCGGTGTACCTATTGTATTTGCAATTAATAAGGTAGATAAACCGACTGCGAATCCGGATAAGATTAAAGAAGAACTGGCTGCAATGAATTACCTTGTTGAAGAATGGGGTGGTAAGTATCAGTCACAAGATATCTCTGCCAAGAAAGGTATGGGTGTGGAAGATTTGCTGGAAAAAGTATTGCTCGAAGCAGAAATGCTCGACCTGAAAGCAAATCCGGACCGTAATGCTACGGGTTCCATCATCGAATCTTCACTGGATAAGGGACGTGGATATGTAGCTACTGTATTGGTATCTAACGGTACTCTGAAAGTGGGAGACATCGTACTGGCAGGAACCAGCTACGGACGTGTGAAGGCTATGTTCAACGAACGTAACCAACGCATCAAAGAAGCAGGACCTTCTGAACCGGCTTTGGTATTGGGATTGAACGGTGCACCTGCCGCAGGTGATACATTCCATGTTGTTGAAAGCGATCAGGAAGCTCGTGAAATCACCAACAAACGTGAACAGTTGGCTCGTGAACAGGGCTTGCGTACGCAGAAGATCCTTACGTTGGATGAGTTGGGCCGTCGTATTGCTTTGGGTAACTTCCAGGAATTGAACATCATCGTTAAGGGTGACGTGGACGGTTCTGTTGAGGCATTGAGCGACTCGTTAATCAAGTTGTCTACGGAACAAATTCAGGTAAATGTCATCCATAAGGGTGTGGGAGCAATTTCCGAGTCGGATGTTTCTCTGGCTGCCGCTTCGGATGCGATTATCGTCGGATTCCAGGTACGTCCTTCGGGTGCTGCCGCTAAGATGGCTGAACAGGAAGGTGTCGACATCCGTAAGTACTCTGTCATCTACGATGCAATCGAAGAGGTGAAGGCTGCTATGGAAGGTATGTTGGCTCCGGAACTGAAGGAACAAATCACGGCAACTATCGAAATCCGCGAAGTATTCAACATCACGAAGGTGGGTTTGGTAGCCGGTGCAATGGTGAAGACCGGAAAGGTGAAACGAAGCGACAAGGCTCGTTTGATCCGCGATGGTATCGTCATCTTTACCGGAAACATCAACGCGTTGAAGCGCTTCAAGGACGATGTGAAGGAAGTAGGTACAAACTTCGAGTGTGGTATCAGTCTGGTGAACTGCAACGACATGAAGGTAGGCGATATGATCGAGACATTCGAAGAAATAGAAGTGAAACAGACTTTATGATTTATGAGTTATGATTTATGAATTATAAGGGTATAAGGCCATTCGCGAAGTAATGGTTGCAACAATAGATGGGTGGTAATGTGGTACTATTTTATATGGGACACCACCTTACCACTTTATTGTTTTATCACCTGACAGAAATATAAATCACAGATCATAATCATAGAAACATAAATCATAAATCACAAATCATAAATCACAACGTGGCAACGATTGATATCATTATCCTTATTGTAATAGGCGCCGGAGCGGTGGTAGGCTTTGTAAAAGGCTTTATCCGCCAGTTGGCTTCTATTTTGGGGTTAATAGTCGGGCTGTTGGCGGCGAAAACTTTATATGCCTCTTTGGCGGAGAAACTTTGCCCGACAGTGACGGATTCGATGACAGTTGCGCAGGTGTTGGCTTTTATCATGATTTGGATTGCCGTGCCGTTGATTTTTGTACTGATAGCTTCGTTATTGACAAAAGCAATGCAGGCAATTTCGCTGAACTGGCTGAACCGCTGGTTAGGGAGTGGGCTGGGAGCACTTAAGTTTCTGTTGTTAACGAGTGTAGTGATCGGTGCGATAGAGTTTGTGGACAGCGATAATAAGTTAATTAGTGCAACAAAAAAGGAAGAATCTTTGTTATATTATCCGATGGAAACGTTTGCGGGGATCTTTTTCCCTGCTGCGAAGAATATGACGCAACAATATATATTAGAGAATAAAGATGCAACAAGAAGAACCCAATAAAATGAAACCCAATCAGAAAGACGAACTCGAAAAGAAGACTGATAATGAGTTTGTCCGGAAATTTGCGGAGGAGAAATATAAATACGGCTTCACCACAGAGGTGCATACAGACATCATTGAGCGTGGACTTAATGAAGATGTCATTCGTCTGATTTCATCGAAAAAAGACGAACCGGAGTGGTTGCTGGAGTTTCGCCTGAAAGCGTACCGCCACTGGCTGACGCTGGAGATGCCAACTTGGGCACATCTCCGTATCCCTGAAATTGACTATCAGGCGATTTCTTATTATGCCGATCCGACGAAGAAGAAAGAAGGACCGAAGAGCATGGAGGAAGTCGATCCTGAATTGATAAAGACGTTTAATAAACTGGGTATTCCTTTGGAGGAACAGATGGCTCTTAGCGGAATGGCGGTGGATGCCGTTATGGACTCCGTTTCCGTAAAGACTACCTTCAAGGAAACGCTGATGGAGAAAGGAATTATCTTCTGCTCGTTCAGTGAAGCCGTGCGGGAACATCCCGATTTGGTGAAGAAATATATGGGCTCGGTGGTAGGTTACCGGGATAATTTCTTTGCCGCGTTGAACTCCGCTGTCTTTTCTGACGGCTCTTTCGTGTATATTCCGAAAGGGGTACGTTGTCCGATGGAACTTTCCACCTATTTCCGTATCAATGCCCGTAACACGGGGCAGTTTGAACGTACGCTGATTGTGGCGGACGACGATTCGTACGTTTCTTATCTGGAAGGATGTACAGCGCCGATGCGGGATGAAAATCAGTTGCATGCGGCTATCGTTGAGATAATTGTGCACGACCGCGCAGAGGTAAAATACAGCACTGTTCAGAACTGGTATCCGGGCGATGCAGAAGGCAAGGGCGGTGTATACAACTTTGTGACAAAACGTGGTAACTGCAAGGGAGTGGATAGTAAATTATCCTGGACACAAGTGGAAACCGGTTCGGCCATCACTTGGAAATACCCTTCCTGTATTCTGACAGGCGATAACTCGACCGCTGAATTCTATTCCGTAGCTGTAACGAACAACTATCAGCAGGCTGATACCGGAACGAAGATGATTCATCTGGGCAAGAACACCCGCAGTACGATTGTAAGTAAAGGTATCTCCGCCGGACATAGTGAAAACTCCTATCGTGGGTTGGTACGTGTGGCCGAGAAAGCGGATAATGCCCGTAATTATAGCCAGTGTGACTCTCTGTTGCTGGGAGATAAATGCGGTGCGCATACTTTCCCTTATATGGATATTCACAATGAAACGGCAGTGGTGGAACATGAAGCCACAACGAGCAAGATCAGTGAAGACCAGATATTCTATTGCAACCAGCGCGGTATTCCGACAGAAGACGCTATCGGGCTTATTGTGAACGGATATGCAAAGGAAGTATTGAATAAACTTCCGATGGAATTTGCGGTAGAAGCACAGAAACTGCTTACTATCTCGTTGGAAGGAAGTGTGGGATAGTGATATAATGTAGAAAACTACATTATATCAGATTACAATATACATAATATACTTGCTTTATGAAAACATTAGGTAAATTGTTAATTTTGATATCAGCATATATTGCTGAAGGTTGTAAATTAGCCTGGTATCATATCAAACGTGAATTTCTAAAAGGTTATTATAGTAAGTAAATATTAATATATAAAGAAACGATTAATTAGTAAATATAATCATGTTAGAAATAAAAGACCTGCATGCCAGCATTAATGGCAAAGAGATATTGAAGGGTATTAACCTGACGGTGAATCCCGGTGAGGTGCACGCTATTATGGGGCCGAATGGTTCCGGTAAAAGTACGCTTTCTTCCGTATTGGTGGGAAATCCGGCTTTTGAGGTAACAAAAGGTTCGGTCACGTTTTATGGAAAGAACCTGTTGGAGTTGAGTCCTGAAGATCGTAGCCATGAAGGAATCTTTCTTAGTTTCCAGTATCCGGTAGAGATTCCGGGTGTGAGCATGGTCAACTTTATGCGTGCTGCTGTGAATGAGCAACGCAAATATAAAGGTCTGCCTGCGCTGACAGCCAGTGAGTTTCTGAAACTGATGCGTGAGAAACGTGCGGTGGTAGAGCTGGATAATAAGTTGGCTAACCGTTCGGTGAATGAAGGCTTTTCGGGTGGTGAAAAGAAACGGAACGAGATCTTTCAGATGGCCATGTTGGAACCGCGGTTGAGCATCCTCGATGAGACAGATTCCGGTTTGGATATTGATGCGCTCCGTATTGTTGCAGAAGGAGTGAACAAACTGAAAACTCCTGAAACAAGCACAATCGTTATTACTCACTACCAACGTTTGCTTGATTATATCAAACCTGATATTGTACATGTCCTTTATAAAGGTCGTATCGTAAAAACTGCCGGACCGGAACTTGCGCTGGAACTGGAAGAAAAAGGATATGATTGGATCAAGAAAGAAGTAGGAGAATAACAAATAATAAGTTATGATAGTTGAACAACAATATATAGACCTCTTCTCACAGACGGAAGCAATGATCTGCAAGCATAGCGCCGAAGTGCTGAATGCGCCTCGTGCAGCTGCATTTGCCGATTTTGAGCGCCTCGGATTTCCGACCCGTAAGATGGAGAAGTACAAATATACGGATGTGAGCAAGTATTTTGAACCGGATTATGGTTTGAACTTGAATCGTCTGGCTATTCCGGTCAATCCGTATGAAGTGTTTAAGTGCGATGTGCCGAATATGAGTACCGCCCTGTATTTTGTGGTAAATGACGCATTTTATAATAGAGCACTTCCTAAAGTCAATCTGCCGGAAGGTGTGATTTTCGGCAGCTTGAAAGAAGTGGCTGGACAGCATCCGGAATTGGTGAAGAAGTATTACGGTCAGTTGGCAGATACTTCCAAAGATGGGGTGACTGCTTTCAATACAGCTTTTGCGCAAGACGGCGTTGTATTTTATGTGCCGGAGAATGTATTGGTAGAAAAACCGATCCAGCTGGTAAATATCCTGCGTGCAGATGTCAACTTCATGGTGAACCGCCGCGTACTAATCATCCTGGAGGATGGCGCGCAAGCCCGTCTGCTGATTTGTGACCATGCAATGGATAACGTGAACTTCTTGGCAACACAAGTGATTGAAGTATTTGCAGGTGAGAACACGGTATTCGATATGTATGAACTGGAAGAAACACATACAAGCACCGTTCGTATCAGTAACCTGTATGTAAAGCAGGAGGCAAACAGCAATGTATTGTTGAATGGAATGACCTTGCATAATGGTACTACCCGCAACACCACTGAAGTATTGTTGGCAGGAGAAGGAGCCGAGATAAACCTCTGTGGCATGGCAATTGCCGATAAGAACCAGCACGTAGACAATCATACAAGCATTGACCATGCCGTACCGAACTGCACCAGCAATGAGCTGTTCAAGTACGTACTCGACGATCAGTCGGTAGGCGCGTTTGCCGGACTGGTACTGGTGCGTCCCGATGCGCAACATACGAACTCCCAGCAGACTAACCGGAATCTTTGTGCTACGCGTGATGCGAGAATGTACACACAACCTCAATTGGAGATTTACGCGGATGATGTGAAATGTTCGCATGGAGCAACGGTAGGCCAGTTGGATGAGGGTGCATTATTCTATATGCGTTCACGAGGTATTGCAGAGAAAGAAGCCCGTTTGTTATTGATGTTCGCATTTGTCAATGAAGTGATTGATACCATTCGTTTGGAGGCACTGAAAGATCGCCTGCATCTATTGGTAGAGAAACGTTTCCGTGGCGAGCTGAATAGATGTCAGGGCTGTGCCATTTGTAAGTAACCACTAATAATTAATAAACGTGGATATTCAAAAGATACGTGAGGATTTTCCGATATTGAGCCGTACGGTTTACGGTAAACCTTTGGTTTATTTCGACAACGGTGCGACAACGCAGAAACCCCGTCTGGTGGTTGATGCGTTGGTGGATGAATATTATTCCGTTAATGCCAATGTGCATCGCGGTGTGCATTATCTTTCGCAACAAGCTACGGAATTGCATGAGGCTTCCCGTGAAACGGTGCGTCAGTTTATCAACGCCCGTAGCACGAACGAAGTTGTCTTCACCCGCGGAACGACGGAAAGCATCAACCTGCTTGTTTCCAGTTTTGGCGACGAATTTATGGAAGAGGGGGATGAAGTGATTCTTTCCGTAATGGAACATCACAGTAACATCGTTCCCTGGCAACTGTTGGCTGCCCGAAAGGGAATTGCCATCAAAGTGATTCCAATGAATGACAAAGGCGAACTCTTGCTGGATGAATACGAAAAACTATTTTCCGAACGAACGAAAATAGTCAGCGTGGTTCATGTTTCGAATGTGCTGGGTACGGTGAATCCGGTGAAAGAAATGATTGCAACGGCTCATGCGCACGGCGTACCTTGCCTGATAGACGCTGCACAGTCTATCCCTCACATGAAAGTGGACGTACAGGAGTTGGATGCTGATTTTCTGGTGTTCTCTGCCCATAAAATATACGGTCCGACAGGTGTCGGAGTGCTTTATGGAAAAGAAGAGTGGTTAGACCGCCTTCCGCCTTATCAGGGAGGAGGAGAGATGATTCAGCATGTCTCTTTTGAGAAGACCACTTTCAACGAACTTCCTTTCAAGTTTGAAGCCGGTACGCCCGACTATATCGGAACTACCGGACTGGCAAAAGCCCTTGATTACGTGAATGGACATGGACTTGAGCAGATAGCAGCCCATGAGCATGAACTGACAACTTACGCTTTGCAACGGCTGAAAGAGATTCCCCGGATGCGTATATTCGGTGAAGCAGCCGAACGGGGAGCAGTCATCTCCTTCCTGGTAGGAGATATCCATCATTTCGACCTCGGAACGTTGCTGGATCGTTTGGGTATTGCCGTGAGGACGGGGCATCATTGTGCACAACCTCTCATGCAACGTCTTGGTATAGAAGGAACTGTACGGGCTTCGTTTGCCATGTACAATACGAAATCGGAAATAGATACATTGGTGGCGGGAATTGAACGCGTCAGCAAGATGTTCTAACAATATAAGCCGCTATTCCTGTGGGATGGCGGCTTTTTTTATTCTTTAACTAAAAAAAGATGCCTTCAAGTGCAGTGATTTGAGCTTTTGTGCGTCTAATAGTAAAGAAACAAAATGTTCATTGAATATTAGGAGGGTCGTGAGACCATGCTCATATTATATAAATTCTCTCTCTTTAACATTAATCGCAGCTATATCGTAAGAAATTACGGTGTAGCTGCAACTTTTTTAGGGGGACTTGCGTCTAACTAAATACGTATAACTTACAGATAACTAATAAAGAAAAAACTATGCTGATGACAACCACTCCCATCATTGAGGGAAAACGAATAGTGAAATATTATGGAATAGTTTCCGGAGAGACAATCATAGGTGCCAATGTATTCCGCGACTTGTTTGCAAGTATTCGGGATATTGTGGGTGGTCGTTCCGGTTCTTATGAAGAAGTGCTGCGTATGGCAAAAGATACAGCATTGAAGGAAATGGAGGCACAAGCAGCTCAAATGGGAGCTAATGCCGTGATAGGTGTTGATTTGGATTATGAGACAGTTGGAGGTAGTGGCAGTATGCTGATGGTGACTGCTAACGGCACAGCCGTAAAGATTGAAGAGGATTAATTGATTATTGTTTTTTTTACTACAGAGAACACGGAAGACGCAGCGCATATACTTTGTTTAGTATCAATGGTATAAAACGCTGTGTCCTCCGTACTTCTGTGGTGAATATTATTCGGCAGTCAGTTCAATCACACGGCTGAAAGCCTGATTGGTAGTGAAAGCATTGATTCCTACTTTCATCAGATAATCTCCTGAATAAGTCTTCTCATTGGCAGCAAGATTCGATTTAGAATTCGGCATCAGGTTGATTTCTTTCACCTTATACATTTTCTTCGCATCCAGTCCCTGAAGTTTAACCGGGAGCAGCTTCTCACCGAAACGTGGGTGGATATCGTAGGTATAAAGCACTGTTTTGTTCTTATCCGGTGCGGCGTACATGACAGACATGTGATTACCATCGTATGGAGAAACCAGTCTGTACTGGTCACCATCCAGAATCACTTTCTTCAAACGTGTCCAGTTGGCAACTGCGTTTTGGCAAAAAGTCTGTTCGTCCGCATTCAGCTCTTTCAGTCCGAGATCGAAGCCCAGTTTACACATACTTGCTACATCGGTACGGAATTTCACGCTTGTCTTCTTGTTCCAGCTGGTTACGTGTGCGTCCATTGCTTTTGCAGGGAAGATTTGTGAGAATCCCCATTGGATAAACAGACGCTCTATCGGGTCTGTATTGTCGCTGCACCAGAATTCTGTGAAGTATTTCAATGCTTCGTAGTCGCAACGGGCGCCACCGCCGGAGCAAAGCATCATCGGTACGTTCGGATATTTGTCTTTGATACGTTCCAATACATTATATATACCACGTACATGGTCGATATAAAGTTGTCCTTGTTTATTCTTCAAATAGGGAGAATAAATATTTGTGATGGGAGAGTTGCAGTCCCATTTAAAGAAAGCCACTTCCGGGTTCGCTGTCAGGATGTTATCCACTACGCCAAACACAAAATCCTGTACTTTCGGATTGCTAAGATCGAGCACCAGTTGGTTACGATAATAGTATGTTTCGCGATTGGGCAGTGTGATAGCCCAGTCAGGATGCTTCTCGAACAATTCACTTTTGGGGTTTATCATCTCCGGTTCGATCCAGATACCGAATTTCACTCCGGCTTCTTTGGCCGATTTCACGAGTGCGGGAATACCGCCCGGGAGTTTGGATTTCATCACTTCCCAGTCACCCAGTCCGGCATTGTCGCTGTTGCGAGGATGCTTGTTGCCGAACCAGCCATCATCCAACAAGAACATGTCTACACCGAGATGTTTGGCTTCTTTCATCAGTTCGGCAAGCAGTTTCTCATCGAATTTGAAGTACGTATTTTCCCAGTTATTCAATAAAGTCATGCGGTCGCCTTGTCCGTCTTTCAGTTGGTGGTTGCGTGCCCATGCGTGGAGGTTGCGGCTGGCTTCGCCCGTACCGTTGTTGCTGAAAGTAAAGATGAATTCGGGAGTGGTAAATACTTCGTTCGGTTTTAGTTCATAATCAGATGCATACGGGTTGATGGCGGGGATGACGCGGAGGTTGCCTACGTTGTCCACTTCAAAGGTAAACTGGAAGTTGCCTGTCCATCCGATAGTCCCTAACATGGTACGTCCTTGTGTTTCCTGTGCCGGTTGTTCAAAACCAAGTTCGAAGAACGGGTGGGTATGCATGGCGGCACGGCTTCCCAGTTTGGTGTCGATCACCTTTTTGCCGAACAATAGAGGTTGCGTGCTCATTTGTGCTTCTTTAGCCCAGTCGCTGCTGAATTCAGTCAGATAATACTCGTTTCCCGAGAAATAAAGCATCGTCGAGGCGTAACGCCAGATGGTGACAGGTTTCTTTTCAGCATGTTTGATTTCACTCCACGTCTTGATGACGTTTTCTTTCGGATAAGCGATGTAATGCAGCGTGACTTCCACCGGGTACTGATCGTCTTTCAGTTGGATAGTCGTTTCCGTGCCGCCTGCCACTGCTTTTTGTTCGGAAGATACATAACGGAGAATCGTGCTCGGGTTTCCATCATTGTGCGTGATTGCTACAGCCGGTTCAAAATAATCCTCGGCGCCGGAGCCCGGATATACTTCCCATCCACGGGTGGATACGCTGCCGTCACTGCCTCCTTTCACGTATGGAGAAAAGTTGTTGATGTCTTTCTCGTTCAGTAACTTATCGCCCAGATAAGCCTGATAAAGTCGTCCGTTGGGAGCTACTTGGAGAATTAAGTCTGTGTTGTCCGTTGCGATGCGGATAACGTTCTTTTCCTGGGCATTCACTTGTGCCAGGGTAAACAATGCCGTAAGTAATACGAAAAGTTTCTTCATGGTTTTTTAATAATTAATTAGGTATTAGTTAGTTTGTGGGCATATAATGCCACAAAGATAGTTATAATTCGTTTGGTATGAACTAGAATTTGATGCTTGCGCTAAATTCTACGGTGAATGGGCGTAAATAATTTCCACTCATATAATTTCCGGCGTACTGGGCAGCTTCTTCTTTCGTAATCAGTTCCGAACCGTTGATGGTTCCGCTGGCTCCTTTCTGATTCAGGAAGTTGATGACTGTTGTTCCCAGAGACAGGTGCTTGTTTACGTTCCAGTTGATTCCTCCGAACGTTTCCCAGCGCCCGTTGAAGTAGAGTGCTTCCTGAAGATTGGCGTATGTCTTGCCGAAATAGCGGAAACTAAGCCAGAGGCGTAAGTCTTTCGTGATATTGTAGCTTGGGTCGAGTTCGACAAGTATCTGTGGGATCTCTTTTACAATCATTCCGTTGGCATTGACAGACATTTCCGAGCCATCGTTAAAAGTGACACTTGCGTTATAGTTCTTGTAAACAGGCTTCTGATACGTGAACAGGGCATGCAGATGGAAACCTTTGAACGGGTCGATCTCGGCAGAGGTGGTCCATCCCAGTGTTTTGATATTATAGATAAGCAATACGGTCTTTCCTTCTTCCGTTCCCGGTTTCGTGAGGTTTTGCTGGTCGATGTTATTGGATTTAGAGATATAGGTCACCATAGAGGTGAGGTTGATCCAATGGTTCTTGTAGAACAGACCGCCACGGATTAACGGTATGGTGACCCGTTTGTATTGTTCTTCCGTAGGACCTGTTCCGGCGTATTCGTTGATACGGGGGAAGCGGGTGGCTACTGTTCCGTCGGCAGTCAGCCCGAATTGCCGGGTTACGTTGTAAGTGGCGCGGAGTGTGGCGGCGTAGTTCAGTTTGTCTTTTACCACTTTGGCAGGATGAACACTGCGCGGGGTGGCGATGATATTTCCTGTTTCTTTCTCTTTTTGGTAAGTGGTAAAGTCGCCGATGTGGAAGTTCGGGAAACGGGAAGCGGATATCTGGTCGGCACTCATCCGGTAATATTCGAGGCGTCCGCCATAATAGATATTAAATAGGGGAGTTACCTGCCAGTTGTCTGTAAGGTAGAGGGCGAGTTTGTTTTCATATCCCATTGTATATTCGGGGCTAAGCTCGTTGTAGCCGTATGTCTGCACGTGTTGACTGGTCAGTGTGGGGTCCAGGGAACTTGTTGCGGTGGAAGTGAGTAGTTGTGGATAGTTCTCTACGGTAGCCATCCATTGCAGAGAAGAGGAATGGTAGTCAAGATGATAATACCATTCGTTCAATCCCAGGCGCAAATCATGGTTGCCGAAAGTCTTGTTTAGTTCGGAAGTAATCAGGAAGTTTTTCACTTTACCTACGTGCAACCAGGTGCGGCGGCCTTCTGCCAGTCCTTCATACGGATGGCCGTTGGATAACGTAAAACCAGCGTCGGCAGTTACTTCGCTGATGGTGCTGCCTCCGAAATCTACATAGTTGGCGCGTGGGGCATCCATATATTTCAGGTTGAATTTCCACAGCAGGTCGTTTTGGAAACGATAATCGGCAATCAGTGCTATTTCATTGGCACGGTTTTCCGAGCCGTCGCCTAAATTCCATGTTTTCATTTTCCCGTCTCTCACGTCCATGTATTCAAAAGAACCGTTTTGCGGGACATACGAATTCGTTCCCAGTTTGAAGCCGTCTATCTCTTTCACCGAGCCGTCGCCGACATAGATAAAAGGAGCGGCATTGGCATAACTGCCCGGATTCTCACTGCGGGAATGTTTGTAGAGCAGGGATATTTTGCCCCGTCCGTTGTTGAAGAGTCGGGTCAGGCCGGCATGATAGATCTCGGTGCGGTCTGTGTAGTTTGTGAATTTGAGGTCGAAGCTTCCCGGGTCGAAGTTCTGATAGATGCTTGCGGTGTAGAGCCAATGGTCGTTGATGGCTCCTGAAACATTGAGATCGAAGTTCTGCATTCCGAAATGATTGGTCCGGTAGTTGAAGATACCTTGAAAATCTTTTTGTCCCAGTTTGCTGAAGGAGTTGACGGAGTAAGCGATGTTACCGGTGGTGATGGCCGACTCGGAAGGAGATAAAAGTCCTACTTCTCCCAGGCTGCTGTCGCTGCGCCAATGGGCGGCGAGCTTATGAACGGCCGAGGAATAGACGGCGGGAAGCCCATTCTCATATACATTAACGTCCTCGCTGGGAAGCCCGATTTGAATTTCGCGGGGTTTGTTGGCGTCGGAAGCATTCAGCATCACATTGCGTTCGCCTTCTTCTGCTTCTTTTTTAGAAGGGTTGGCAGGTTCTTTTGAGAGATTGGCAGGGATTGTGTCCTGCTTCATTTCGGTTCGGTTCGTCTTTTTCTTTTGATCCTGAATGTTCGCTGCATTCCCGTTGGAGGGGATCAGTTGCAACAGGGTTGCTAGAGCAAGGCAACTAAAGGTTACTTTTTTCATTACTTGTATTCATTTTAAGATTTTGGAAGTTCACGTCGGTTGTGTCATTTTGACAAAGGCAAAGATAGGGGGAGTAGAAACAGGCGGCTATACTCTCTTTTGTCAAGATGTGCAAGAGATGTTTCAAATGTATGATAGCGCCCTTGTGGTGCGACATTTATTGCCATCCTTGCAACAAATGTTTCATCCTTCCTATGCATTTAGCGTAAAAAAAACTATATTTGTCGCTATCTAATATCTGTGTATGAAAAGGAATCTGCTGCTTTTTCTTCTTTCTGTTTGTTTCTTCCTTCCGGACTTTGCCGCGACGGGGCAGTATAACTTTATCCGTGTAGATGGTGGAAGCGGTCTTTCGAACAGTCATGTCAAGTCTATTATTCAAGATAGTTACGGTTTTATCTGGTTGGGTACCCGCAATGGACTTAACCGCTACGACGGAGTGTCGATGAAGCTTTATAATTGTTATGACGAGACTTTGCAACATGGCAATCAGGTCATATCCGCTCTTTTTGAAGATAATCACCGGCAGTTGTGGATAGGCACGGACGATGGTGTCTATATTCAAGACCTTGCCACCGGGAAGTTTTCTTTTTTTGATGCCCGTACAGAGAGCGGAGAACAAATCAGATACAACTGGATTGAGGATATACTGGCAGACCATTCGGGAAATATATGGGTGAATGCGCCCAATCAGGGAGTTTTCCGCTATCAGGTAGAGACGGGGAAGCTGTTCCGCTACATTCCTTGTCCCGGTAAAGATAAAAGTAAGGACTTTCCGCAATCCATCTGTGTGGATAAAGACGGTACGATTTGGGTCGGTACGTATGGAGCGGGAATCTACTGTTATAGTCCGGAGCAGGATAAGTTTGTGGCATGTGCGACAGAGGCGCTTAAAGGAGATTTCATATTTACTCTGTGTGATTATGGCGATGAACTGATTGTCGGCGTGCATGAAGAGGAATTGAAACGGTTCAATAAGAAGACAGGGGAGGTGAGCGTGTTCCCTGCGCCGGAAGTGCATCGAAAGATTATTCGTTACGCAGTTTGCTTTGGAGACGAATTATGGGTGGGAACTCAAAATGGTGTTTATGTGATTAATGAGAAACAGAATAGTGTGCAACATATCCCTGCTGATGCCGGAGGAAAGTATGGGCTTGGAGATGCTATCGTGGATAAGATTTATCGCGATCGTGAAGGAGGAACTTGGATCTGTACGCAATTTGGAGGAGCCAGTTATCTGCCTGTACGCTCACTCGACTTTTCTGTTTATCTTCCGGGGGCGCCCGGTACGGTCTGCGGACGTCGCATCAGTGAATTGGCGGAAGGAAAAGATGGGACAGTGTGGATTAGTACGCAGGATGGCGGGGTTTGTTATTGGAATCCGGAGGCGCAAACTTTCGTAAAAGTTCCCGAATCACCGGACCGTCAGAATGTGTTAAGCTTGTTTGCTTCGGATGATTTAGTCGGGGCGGGTTACTTTAAAGGAGGTATTGATCTGATAATTCCGGGGACAGCCTCTTCCGCTTCTCTTTCCATTTCTTCTTCGACTTTTTCATCTTTGACTTCTTCTTCTACTGTATCTCCTGTTTCTGTTGCCTCCTCTGCCATTTCTACCACAAACATTTTTCGAGGGCAGGTTCAGACATTCTATCCCGCACAACTCGGCATCAGTGAAGGTTCGGTGTTTGCCCTTTATCGTGACCGTGGGGGAGTCATCTGGCTGGGCGATGGTTGGAACATCTTCCGTTCGGCCGACAAAGGGCGGACTTTTGAGAAGATGGAACAATTCGGTTATGCTTATATGCGTGACATCCTCGAAGATAAATCCGGCAATATATGGGTCGCAACAATGGGTAATGGCATATTCCGGTATAATCCGCAGACGGATCAGATGGTCAAGTATCAATGTGTACCGGGAGACAGCACCTCTATCGGAACGAATGAAGTGACAGGCATTTCGGAGGATAGCAAAGGTCTTCTCTGGTTTTCTACGGATCGGGGAGGGTTATTGTGTTTTAACCCCGAAACGGGCAGGTTCCGGACATACACTAGAGCGAACGGTCTTCCGGACAACGTGACCTATAAAGTGGTGGAAGACGCACTACATCGCATCTGGTTCGGAACAGACCGTGGACTGGTTTGCCTTCATCCGGAAACAGACAGCCTGCAAATCTTTACCCGAAACGATGGGCTGCCTGATAATCAGTTTAATTATAAATCGGCTTTGGCTGCCTCTGATGGGACTATCTGGATGGGGACCATCAACGGACTTGTCTCTTTTAATCCGCAGATTGTCCGCCGGAACACGTTTGTCCCTCCGGTCTACATCACCGGAATATATGTACAAGGACGTGAAACTCCTTTCCCGGCAGATGGCGTGCAATTGCCTTACCGTTCTAATGTCGGCTTTGATTTTGTTGCTTTAAGTTATACATCGCCGGGAGCAAACCGTTATGCTTATAAAATGGAAGGTATAGACAACGACTGGAACTATACGTCTGCTGCACATACTGCGTCTTATGCCCAGCTTCCGCCGGGAGACTATTTGTTTCGTGTGCGTGGCAGTAATAATGATGGTGTCTGGAATCAGGAAGAAGCCACTTTGTCGGTACGTATTCTTCCACCTTGGTGGCGTACAGTGTGGGCGTACCTTATCTATATCATTGTTGTATCCGGTAGTTTTGTACTGACCCTTCGTACCTATCGCCGCCGTGAAGTGCAGAAGATACGTGAACAGCAATTATTGACGGAACTGGCGCGTGAGCGCGAATCCCACCGTACGCATGAGATGTTTATTAATCAGATCACTTACGGCGCCTGCACTCCGCAAGGGGATGCCATGTCACGGGCGGACGAGCAACTGATGTCTCAATTGATAGCCAAAGTGCGTGAGAATCTTTCCGATGCCAACTATAATGTGGAAGCATTAGCTGCGGCTATGAATATGTCCCGCTCCAGCCTTCACCGTAAAATTAAGGCATTGACCGACCTTTCTTCACTCGATTTTATCCGTATCATCCGGCTAAAACATGCTGCGGAATTGTTGCAGGAGGGAGAACTGCGCATCAATGAAATTTGTGACAGGGTAGGATTTCAGTCACCTTCTTACTTCGCCAAAGTATTTCAGAAACAATTTGGAGTCACTCCTACAGAGTTTGCCCAGCAGAATAAGCAGAGAATGACAGATAGTTAGTAGTTATTGACTATTATTCGTTGTCTCTTTGTTTGAATTTGAACTGAAATTAGTTCATTTCCGTACAGTAATGCACTGTTTCAGCCTATTCTAACAAGGGTATATTCTCACTGCAATGAGAAAAAGTTCTCATTACAGTGAGTATTTCTTCTCATCCCTATGAGTATTTTTTCTCATAGGGATAAGTATAGTTGAGAATGTTTACGGAAGTTTTTTTTGAATTATAATTGTATGAGTTTACCTCATTTCCGTACCGTTTCTGGTTAAATGGGAAGTTAATTCAGACAGAAGAACATAAGAACAAAAAATAGAATAGCCGTTCAATAAGCAACAGAAATAATTTTCAAAGCGCAGCCTTTATGTTCTTTTGTTCTTATGTCTAAAAATAACTACCATCTGCTCATTTGTCCAAAGTGACGTATAAAAAATAGAATGATTCAACTCTGTAAATTCTTTCTTTTTTACTTGCTTATTTCGATTGATTTCCATACTTTTAGCCTCCGTAATCCTTTAAAAATTAACCCTATGGACAACATTCTTTTCTGGCTCGTTCCAGTCGCTTCCGTGTTAGCCCTCTGTTTTGCTTATTACTTTCATAAGCAAATGATGAAAGAGAGTGAAGGTACATCCCAAATGATAAAAATAGCTGCTGCTGTGCGCAAAGGAGCTATGTCTTATCTAAAACAACAATACAAAATAGTAGGTTGGGTATTCTTGGGGCTGGTTATTTTGTTTTCAATTATGGCTTATGGCTTTCATGTACAGAATGCCTGGGTTCCCATTGCTTTCCTTACAGGTGGATTCTTCTCCGGACTTTCCGGGTTTCTGGGAATGAAGACGGCGACATACGCGTCCGCTCGTACCGCTAATGCTGCCCGTACTTCTCTGAATGCAGGGTTAAGAATTGCTTTCCGAAGTGGTGCGGTGATGGGACTGGTGGTCGTTGGCCTGGGACTGCTCGATATTTCTTTTTGGTATCTGTTGCTGAATGCAGTGATTCCTGCTGATGCACTGACACCTACTCATAAACTCTGTGTAATCACTACCACCATGCTGACATTTGGTATGGGAGCTTCTACCCAGGCGCTCTTTGCCCGTGTAGGCGGTGGTATCTATACAAAGGCAGCCGATGTCGGAGCCGACTTGGTAGGCAAAGTAGAAGCCGGAATCCCGGAAGATGACCCTCGTAATCCTGCCACTATTGCCGATAATGTGGGCGATAATGTAGGCGACGTGGCCGGTATGGGAGCCGATTTATACGAATCTTACTGTGGCTCGATTCTGGCAACAGCTGCACTGGGTGCTGCTGCTTTTATCCATTCGGCAGATACAGTGATGCAATTCAAAGCAGTGATCGCCCCGATGCTGATCGCGGCTGTTGGTATTATCCTTTCTATTATAGGTATATTTGCTGTCCGTACCAAGGAGAATGCGACTATGAAGGACCTGCTCGGTTCGTTGGCTTTCGGCACGAATCTTAGTTCCGTATTAATTGTTGCTGCTACATTCCTTATTCTGTGGCTCCTGCAACTTGATAACTGGATTTGGATTTCTTGTGCCGTAGTAGTCGGACTATTGGTAGGTATTATCATCGGACGTTCTACGGAATATTATACTTCCCAATCCTATCGCCCTACCCAGAAACTAAGTGAAAGCGGTAAGACCGGCCCCGCCACCGTAATTATCTCCGGTATCGGTTTAGGTATGCTTTCTACGGCTATTCCGGTAATTGCAGTCGTGATTGGTATCATTGCTTCCTATCTGTTGACTTCCGCCGGCGATTTTGCCAATGTCGGTATGGGACTGTATGGAATCGGTATTGCGGCTGTCGGCATGCTTTCTACTTTAGGTATCACTCTGGCAACGGATGCTTACGGCCCGATTGCGGATAATGCAGGAGGTAACGCGGAAATGTCCGGCTTGGGTGCCGAAGTCCGCAAACGTACCGATGCGCTCGATTCATTGGGGAATACGACTGCTGCCACCGGAAAAGGTTTTGCAATCGGTTCCGCTGCATTGACAGGGTTGGCTTTGCTGGCTTCTTATATTGAAGAAATCCGAATCGGCCTTACACGGCTTGGTAATGTAGATTTGACCTTTGCGGATGGTAGTTCCATCAGTGTGGCGAATGCTACTTTTATCGACTTCATGGATTATTATGAAGTACATCTGATGAATCCGAAAGTTCTTTCGGGTATGTTCCTCGGTTCCATGATGGCTTTCCTCTTCTGTGGATTGACAATGAATGCCGTAGGACGTGCAGCAGGGCACATGGTAGATGAAGTACGTCGCCAATTCCGTGAAATAAAGGGTATTTTGACAGGAGAAGCGGAGCCGGATTACGAACGTTGTGTTGCAATATCAACAAAAGGTGCGCAACGTGAAATGGTTGTGCCTTCCTTAATCGCTATTATTGCCCCTATCCTTACAGGTCTTATTTTCGGTGTTCCCGGTGTACTCGGTTTGCTGATTGGTGGCTTGGGCAGTGGCTTCGTACTGGCTATCTTTATGGCTAATGCCGGCGGTGCATGGGATAATGCAAAGAAATATGTAGAAGAGGGAAACTTTGGAGGAAAAGGCGGTGAAGTTCATAAAGCAACCGTAGTAGGAGATACTGTGGGCGATCCGTTTAAAGATACATCCGGGCCGAGCTTGAATATCTTAATAAAGCTAATGAGCATGGTAGCCATTGTAATGGCAGGGCTTACTGTTGCCTGGAGTTTATTCTAAAAAAAGCAGGAAAGAAGTAAGAAAAAGGAGGCAAAACAAGTCTCCTTTTTTAATTTGAATTACCTTTGTGTCAAAATAGAAGCGATAGATATGTTATTACCTTATTTGAACGAGAATCTGATTGAAGCCGGATGTGATGAGGCCGGTCGTGGATGTTTGGCGGGAGCAGTATACGCTGCTGCGGTTATTCTTCCGAAAGATTTTAAGAATGAACTGTTGAATGATTCCAAGCAACTGTCGGAAAAGCAACGTTATGCACTGCGTGAGGTAATAGAGAAGGAAGCGATAGCCTGGGCGGTTGGCGTCGTGTCACCGGAAGAAATTGATGAAATAAATATCCTGCGGGCTTCTTTCTTAGCCATGCATCGTGCAGTGGATCAACTGACTACCCGCCCACAGCATTTACTAATCGACGGAAACCGTTTCACTAAATATCCCGACATCCCCCATACCACGGTAGTGAAAGGCGACGGGAAATATCTTTCAATAGCTGCGGCTTCTATTTTAGCCAAGACATACAGGGACGATTATATGAACCGTCTCCACGAAGAGTTTCCTTATTATGACTGGGATCACAATAAAGGCTACCCAACTAAAAAACATCGCGCCGCCATTGCCGAACGTGGAACCACTCCTTACCATCGAATGACGTTCAATCTATTAGGAGATGGACAGCTAACTTTGAACTTCTAAAGTCACTTTGTTTCATTTTGCACATATTTTCTACATTTTTCTGCAAAATAAGCACGATTTTGTTACGGATAACCCTAAGATTGTTCTGTTTAGGCTAAAAAAGTGTTATCTAGTGCTTTTATTTGTTATTGAAATGCTATATCTTTGCAAACAATAATAAGAATTAAAAAGTTTAAAATCATGGCAACGAACAAACTATTGTGGTCTTCTAAAATTATTGGGGTATTTTTTATGATGTTGGTTTGCACTCTTTCTGCAAATGCACAGTTTTTACGTACTTCTTATTTCATGGAAGGTACTCATTATCGTCAACAACTAAATCCGGCTTTAACACCGACGAAAGGTTATTTCAACCTTCCGGTAATTGGTGCAGTTAATGCAACTGTTGGTTCTACTTCATTAGGTTATCAAGATATCATTGATATCATTGATGATGGTGACGATTTCTATACTAAACCAGATTTTATGAATCGTCTGAAAGATAATAATAAGCTGAATGTGAATTTCAGTACGGAAATTCTTTCTGCAGGATGGTATAAAGGTAAAAACTTCTGGTCATTCAATATCGGTCTGCGTACAGATATCGGTGCTAACTTGACAAAATCTATGTTTACCTTCTTGAATGAGATGGATGGAATAGAAGATAATTGGAGAAATAGTAACTATGATATTAGCAATCAACAACTGAATATAAATGCTTACGCTGAAGTTGGCTTAGGACTTTCACGTCAAATCAATAGTCGTTTGACGGTGGGTGCTAGAGTGAAAGCTTTGCTGGGTATTGGTAATATGGATTTGAAACTTAATAATGTGGCAATGAACGCTAGTTTGCCTAGTGATGCTCGTATTAGTCAATTACAGGATCCTGCATATTTATCAGGTTTGGGTGTTGACGATATAACGAAGTTAAGAAGTGAAATTGAGAGCTACCATGCTAATCTGGCAGTAGATGCTCATTTGGAAAGTTCTTTCAAGGGGTTGAATTTGAAAAAGGAAGATGGACAAGACTATATTAGTGATTTCGAATTTGAGAGTAAAGATATGGGAATCGCAGGTTACGGTTTTGGTATTGACTTGGGAGCATCTTATAAGATTATGGATAATCTGACTGTATCTGCTTCTATTTTGGACTTGGGATTTATATCATGGTCGAAAAGTAGCACTCAAATAGCTAATGCTAAAGCATCAGGTATTGATATGAAGGGAAGTGACTATACATCAGGTATTGATCCTAGTGATATTCCTGGAAGTATTACTGCTATTGAAAATAACATAAAGAATTTGCAGACGGATGCCAATGGATATATGGAACGTGTTAGTGGCGGTGACGTACTTGACTATGAAATGTTGCAACTTAGAACGGAAGAAGCAAGCAAGTCTCGCAAGTCTCGTCTGGCTTCTACATTAGTAATAGGTGCAGAATACGGATTTTTCAATAACAAACTGGCTGTTGGCGCATTGTCTACAACTCGTTTTGTGCAACCCGATGCACTTACTGAATTAACATTCTCTGCAAACTACCGTCCGAAAAGTTGGTTCAATGTAGCACTTAGTTATTCAGTTATCCAGTCAGCCGGTAAATCTTTCGGTTTGGGTCTGAAGTTAGGTCCTCTGTTTGTCGGAACTGACTATATGTTCTTAGGAAAGAACTCTAACTCTGTTAATGGATTCGTTGGGGTATCTATTCCGTTAGGTGGAAGAAAAGCAAATAAAGAAGGATAAATATTTTAATTTCTCTCTAAACATTCTCTTTTAATTAATTCTCTATAGAATAAAAAACGTATAATTACAGCTTACCGTCATAAAGAATCCTTATAAAGGGTTATAGATGGTAAGCTGTTTTTTTATGTTCCTCCTTTTAGAACCACTTAATCTTCCGGAATATTACAAACGCAAGCGTTGACAATCCGATGGAAAAGAGCACAATCAAAGAGAAAGCAAAGGGCACTTCTTCCAGGTGAATATCCACATTCATGCCATAGAAACTGGCAATCAATGTCGGAAGCATCAGGACGATGGAGAGGCTTGTCATACGTTTCATGATCGTATTCACATTATTGGAGATAATAGAGGCAAAAGCATCCATTGTCCCTGTGAGGATATCACTGTAAATATTCACCGTATTGAGCGCCTGTTTCAGCTCGATAATTACATCTTCCACTAATTCAGTGTCCAGATAATCCGTATCCTGAAAAATAGTCCTTAACTTACCGATCATCACTTCATTTCCACGGATGGAAGTATTGAAGTAGACAAGTGTTTTTTGCAGTCTCATCAAGCGAAGCAAATCCTCGTTACGGATACTCCGTTCCAATTCCTTTTCTGCGGCACTGATGTCTATGTTTATCTGCTTTAGATATTTCAGGAACCACACGGCAGAAGAATAGATTAACCGGAAAATCAGATCCAGCTTGTTGCGTACAACGATCCCTTTTCGACGGGTATGCTCTATGAAATCCGGTAACAAATCTGTGTTGTGATAACAGACGGACACAATAATCTCGTTATTAGTGATAATTCCAATCGGTACGGTGTCGAAAGGCAGACTGCCATTCTGTTTGTTCACTACCGGGATACGAAGAATCGTCAACAACCAGTTGCCTTCCGTATCCGTACGCGGACGTTCGTCCGTGTCGGCTATATCGTTCAGAAATGATTCGGGTACGTTGAGAGTTTGAGTTAGAAATTCAAAGTCATCATTGTTTGGGCATACTACATTTACCCAGCTGTTGGGAAGCCATTGTGCTTTTTCCACAAAGCCAGCCTCACAATAAAGATACGTTCTCATCTTATTGCCTCCTTTCGTTTGTTTGACACGAGCAGAGGCATCAGTCTTCAATGGCTCTGTTCGCTTTAATTAATACTAGTTGTGCACGTTCGCGGGTTTGAATCGTCCATATTTCTATGATTTTAATTTAAAAGCGAGGCAAAGGTACGGAAAAATGAAGTAAGTTCCGCCTTTTGTATCCTGTTTTTCGATAAACATGTTGAAAGTTGTTTTACAAAGTAAGAAAAAGACCCATAGCCTGATACACTTCTGCCCTGTAACTTAACATAGATTAAACGTTTACGTAACCATCTTTTTTGTACCTTTGCACCCGAAAATCAGTGTGATAATTTAAATATTAAAATATTATGAGTAAGAAAGCCCTTTTAATGATCCTCGATGGTTGGGGACTAGGCGACCAAAAGAAAGACGACGTAATCTTCAACACTCCCACTCCTTATTGGGATTATCTGATGAGTACTTATCCTCACTCTCAACTTCAGGCAAGCGGTGAAAACGTGGGTTTGCCCGACGGACAGATGGGTAACTCGGAAGTAGGTCACTTGAATATCGGTGCCGGACGCGTGGTTTATCAGGACTTGGTGAAAATCAATCGTGCATGTGCGGACAATAGCATCATGAAAAATCCTGAAATTGTTTCTGCTTTCTCTTATGCAAAAGAAAATGGAAAGAATATTCACTTTATGGGGCTGACTTCTAACGGTGGTGTACACAGCTCACTCGTTCATCTCTTCAAACTTTGCGATATCGCAAAAGAATACAACATCAACAATGCATTTATCCACTGCTTCATGGATGGCCGTGATACTGACCCGAAGAGTGGTAAAGGCTTTATCGAAGAACTTTCTGCACACTGCGAGAAATCAGCAGGAAAGATTGCTTCTATCATCGGCCGTTATTATGCAATGGACCGTGACAAGCGTTGGGAACGTGTAAAAGAAGCATACGACCTGCTCGTAAACGGTGTAGGCAAGAAAGCTACTGATATGGTTCAGGCAATGCAGGAATCTTACGACGAAGGCGTGACAGACGAATTCATCAAACCGATTGTAAACGCTAACTGCGACGGAACAATCAAAGAGGGTGATGTAGTGATCTTCTTCAACTACCGTAACGACCGTGCCAAAGAGTTGACTGTCGTACTGACTCAACAAGATATGCCGGAAGTTGGCATGCATACTATCCCGGGGCTGCAATATTACTGTATGACTCCGTATGATGCATCTTTCAAGGGCGTTCATATCTTGTTCGACAAAGAAAACGTGTCCAACACATTGGGCGAATATCTTGCTTCCAAAGGCTTGAGCCAACTTCATATCGCTGAAACAGAAAAGTATGCTCACGTAACATTCTTCTTCAACGGTGGACGTGAAACTCCATTCGATAAAGAAGAACGTATCCTTGTTCCTTCTCCAAAAGTTGCTACTTATGACTTGAAGCCGGAAATGAGCGCTTTTGAAGTAAAAGATAAACTGGTAGCTGCCATCAACGAGAACAAATATGATTTCATCGTAGTGAACTTCGCTAATGGTGACATGGTTGGTCATACCGGTATTTACGAAGCAATCGAGAAAGCGGTTGTTGCTGTAGACGCTTGTGTGAAAGATGTAATCGAAGCCGCTAAAGCACAAGATTACGAAGCAATTATCATTGCCGATCATGGTAATGCTGACCATGCTTTGAACGAAGACGGTACTCCGAACACTGCTCACTCTTTGAACCCTGTTCCTTGTGTTTATGTAACAGAGAACAAGGCTGCGAAAGTAGAAGATGGTCGTTTGGCAGATGTTGCTCCGACTATTTTAAAGATTATGGGACTGGAAGTTCCGGCTGAAATGGACGGAAACGTTTTGATTAAGTAATTTAGATTTCTATAATTGGGAGGGCGGAGTAGAACTCCGCCCTTTTTGTCTCACATAAGGTTTAAAATGATACAAATAGGTGATGTAGTAGTGTCTCTTGATGTATTTCAGGAGAAGTTCCTTTGCGATTTGGGCGCCTGCAAGGGGGCTTGTTGTATTGAAGGTGATGCTGGTGCTCCGGTAGAGCTGGACGAGGTGATGGAGTTGGAAGAGGTTTTGCCGGTTATTTGGGATGAACTGGCTCCGGAAGCACGTGCGGTGATTGAAAAGCAAGGAGTAGTATATACGGATGAGGAAGGTGATCTGGTGACTTCTATTGTTAATAATAAAGACTGTGTGTTTACCTGCTACGATGAAAAAGGCTGTTGCTACTGTGCTATTGAGAAGGCTTATCGGGAGGGGAAAACAGACTTCTATAAACCGGTGTCCTGTCATCTTTATCCTATCCGGATCGGCGATTACGGGCCCTATAAAGCGGTGAATTATAATCGTTGGGATGTATGCAAAGCAGCAGTTTTGTTGGGGAAAAAAGAGAATCTTCCCGTATATCAGTTTTTGAAAGAGCCTTTAATCCGTAAGTTCGGTGAAGAATGGTACAAAGAGCTGGTTACTGTTGCTGAAGAGCTGAAAAAGCAACAATATATTTAAATTCTCTTCCGGTTCTTGCGTATGCAATATAGCTGATAGAGCAAAATGCACAATGCGATTATGATTCCGCATGCCGGCATAATCCATGCTTCCGGATGGATAATAATCAAGAAGATACAAGTCGCGATCACGCAGGAAGTCAGTACAATAAGAAACAACCTGATCTTTGCAAATAACGGATTGGGCGCAGTAGTTTTCATTTTCATAGTTATGTTTTCTTTGCTTTTTATGCAAGATAGTGATTTTGTATGGAAAACGTTTCTGCTGTTAGGTTTTATTAAGAGATGGGCGGTTGAACGATTCGAACATGAAAGCCCCTTCAGACAAAAGAAAAACGCCGATCGAAGGATGTTCCTTCGCCATCGGCGTTTCCTCGTTGTAAGATGTGAGGTTGGTTTATAAAAACGTAATATTAAAATTATGCATCGATATTTGCATACGTTGCATTCTCTTCAATAAACTCGCGGCGTGGCCCTACATCTTCACCCATCAACATAGAGAAGATATAATCAGCTTCTGCGGCGTTGTCAATATTTACTTGTTTCAGCATACGGTTTTCAGGGTCCATAGTTGTTTCCCACAACTGTTGGGCGTTCATCTCACCCAAACCTTTGTAGCGTTGTGTATGAATTGCATTTTCTGAACCACCGCCGTAAGTGTCAATAAACTTTTGGCGTTGTGCGTCTGTCCAGCAATACTCTTCTACTTTACCCTTTTTGCAGAGGTAGAGCGGGGGAGTGGCGATGTACAGATAACCGTTCTGGATAACCTGTGGCATATAACGGAAGAAGAACGTCATGATCAGTGTGTCGATGTGAGAACCATCGACGTCGGCATCGGTCATGATGATAATCTTGTGATAGCGCAGCTTCTGTATGTTTGCTTCCTTGCTGTCTTCATCAGTTCCGATAGTCACACCGAGAGCTGTGTAGATATTGCGGATTTCATCACTTTCCAAAGCCTTGTGATACATGGCTTTTTCTACGTTCAGAATCTTACCGCGTAATGGGAGGATCGCCTGGAACATACGGTTACGTCCCTGTTTGGCAGTACCACCTGCCGAGTCTCCCTCGACGAGGAACAATTCACATTTTGAAGGATCCTTATCCGAACAGTCGGCCAACTTACCCGGCAGACCACCACCCGACATCGGCGACTTGCGTTGTACCATTTCACGGGCTTTTCTTGCAGCGTGACGTGCAGTAGCAGCAAGAATCACTTTGTCGACAATTGTTTTGGCTTCCTTCGGATGTTCTTCCAGATAATATGCTAATACTTCGCCCACTGCCTGGTCAACAGCACCCATCACTTCGTTGTTACCCAACTTTGTTTTAGTCTGTCCTTCAAACTGTGGTTCAGCTACTTTTACAGAAATAACGGCAGTCAAACCTTCGCGGAAGTCATCTCCCGAAATTTCAACTTTTACCTTTTCCAGCATCTTGCTGTCTTCGGCGTATTTTTTCAACGTACGAGTCAGCGCACGGCGGAAACCTGCCAAGTGTGTACCACCTTCAATGGTGTTGATATTGTTGACGTATGAGTGAACGTTTTCGGAGAATCCGGTATTGTACATGATAGCCACTTCAATAGGAATTCCCTGCTTTTCGGAGTTCAGATAGATCACATCGTTAATCAAGTGCTCGCGTGAAGACTCGATAAAACGTACGAACTCTCTCAAACCTTCTTCTGAATAGAACTGCTCGCTCTTGAAACTTCCATCTTCGTTCACCACCCGACGGTCAGTTAGAGAGATGCGAAGACCGGCGTTCAGATAAGCCAATTCGCGCAGACGTGAAGCCAGAATCTTGTAGTCGTATACCGTTTCAGTAAAGATGGTACCATCCGGCCAGAATTGCTGGCGGGTTCCCGTAATGTCGGCTGTACCGACTTCCTTTACAGAATAAAGCGGTTTACCGATCTCGTATTCCTGCTGATAGATTTTACCATTACGGAATACTTGTGTAGTCATGTGGGTAGACAGCGCGTTTACGCAGGACATACCTACACCGTGCAAACCTCCGGATACTTTGTAAGAACCTTTGTCGAATTTACCTCCGGCGTGCAATACGGTCATGGCTACTTCCAGTGCCGACTTCTTTTCTTTCTCGTGATAGTCAACCGGAATACCGCGTCCGTTGTCCTGTACTGTGATTGAATTGTCTTCGTTGATTGTTACTTCGATATGGTCGCAATAGCCGGCCAATGCTTCGTCGATAGAGTTGTCAACGATTTCGTATACCAAGTGGTGAAGTCCCTTGACGCTGATGTCACCAATGTACATCGCAGGGCGTTTTCTTACTGCTTCAAGACCTTCCAATACTTGGATACTATCCGCAGAATAAGACCCGTTATTGGGAGTGATTTGTTCTTCGCTCATAATTGCCTTTCTAACTTTAATAACAGAGCAAATATAGTGAAAATTGTCGACTTGACGAAGAATAATCAGTGAAAAATAAAGAATGCGGGCGGTTTCTCTGTATTGTTAATAGGTTTGATATTCAGTGGGTTATAAACAAGAAAGGCCGAACTTAAAAGTTCAGCCTAGATGCTATATAGAATTGTTAAATTCTTGTTATTAAGCGAGCTTGTTGATGTAAAGAGCCAACTTAGATTTCAGATTGTTAGCTTTGTTTTTGTGAATGATGTTCACTTTAGCCAACTTATCCAACATCTTTGTAATGCCTGGGTACATTGCAACTGCTTCTGCTTTATCAGTAGTTGCACGAAGCTTTCTAACAGCATTTCTCATGGTCTTGCCATAATATCTGTTGTGAAGTCTTCTTGTCTCT